>JAABUY010000719.1_pt1 | contig 54138 bp, 57 predicted proteins | sample 5560271 | NCBI WGS metagenome assembly JAABUY01 (sample SAMN10711886, study PRJNA513374) | rock metagenome | isolation source: Antarctica rocks | place: Antarctica: Victoria Land, University Valley | reverse complement strand
GGCTGAGGGTTTAGTGTCGTGGTGGAAATTATCGAGAGTGACCTTTTGGTGGGGGGGATCTCTTTGCTCTGGGTTTCCTGCCTTGTATAATAGAAGAAGAAATCTCGAGGATTTGCGGATTGGGACTGGAACGGCCCACCGCATTCGAGTCCCCCTTTTCGTAGCTGATATAGCCGGAATCACATTTATTGGTGCAAATGCTGCAGGTGCTCATGGGGATTGAGAGACGGCAGAGTGATGATCCCCGTAGGCTTCTCCAAGAGTGATAATCCCACAGCTTTGGAGATCTCCACTTTTCATGATCGAATGGTCTGCCCAAAGGTTCTGGGCTGAGTACGTGCACATTGTGCTGCCCTTTAACATGACAGGTCTAGCCTCCAAGTCACTCTTCGACGGCCTTTCACTCAGATCGATGTCGAGCAAGAAAGCTGCAATGGGGATTGATCCCAACGCCGTAACCCAAACACCTACAAGCAGTAAATTGAACGTTTCAAGCGCAACATCCAGCTCTCCTCTCTTGACCATTTCTCGTAACCAGTAAGTGTTCAAGACCGGTGCCAACGACATGGCCAGTCGGAGGATGAAAGCTTACTTCTTTTAGTACGAAACAAAGCCAGAATTGCGAGGCGCACCAGGTCTTATCACTTGCACGGAGACGCCTGCTCTACGCCCAGACAGTCGCAAGATTTGAGAGTCATTTTCAGTATTCGTTGTGGGAAAGTGAGAAGGATCATTTGGCTCATCGTCTTCGGTTACAGGTGGAGAGACCTGTAAGGAACGAGGGTGTGATTCAAGACGCCTTCTCATTTCCACAGCTAGCACAGAATTCAGTAAGAGCCGTTCAAAGTGATGCTCGAAATGAGAGAGAGATACGAGACGGTCTGAATTCGGAAGCAGCAAAGGAAGATGAAGGAGATACTACAGGATATAGGAACGAAGCAGTAGAAGAGGAAGATGACAGTGAAGTAGAGGACATTGAAGATAAAGAAGCAGATAAAGCATTACGATGGCTCGAAATGGAATGGGAGTCCCTCGCTAAGATTCTCATGAAGACAGACTCAGAAACTCATTGGGATGTGGTTTATTAGGTAGCAATGAGGAAAAACAACCACTCCCACTCCAGATTGGATGGTCTTCCGATCGAACGATTTTCGCTATGATTTCGAGTCCCTGCATATATCAGAAGGTTATTACATATGTCTAGAATATTGACCCCATGCAAGCACGACTACGAAACAATGGCAGCCTCCAGGTCGCATAGCCCTACAAGGCAAGCGCGTAGTTACGTAATCGTCCCTAACCTATAATGATATTTACTGTCGACATTCTCTCCATCTGCTGCAGTCCTGCTCCACCCTTAGGCAACTTTCCCGCTATAGCACCCTGTTCTAATTCTGGCACGCCGCTCCAATTTGGTACGGTACACCGTGATTGTGCTCGTGACTCGGGCAGTGAGGTGGGTGCCTCTAGTGCCTCGCCATTTATAATTCAAGCTCTTCTGAGCTACGTCTCCCAGGAGAAATCTTCTAGGGCAGCTTGAGGCAGTGCCCATGATGCCTCGCCACCTGGTATTTGGGCTATCCAAGTTAACGTCTCTCAGGAAAACTCACTATGTAGGCACAACATATTTGGGCCTGGGCCTTCACCTTGTGCCGCACAGTATTTCACGAATGTCCGGCTTCCCTACCATCGTTACATTACACAAGGCTCAAAATCCGTGTATGATTTTAAAATTTTTGACTGCTCCACTTGGGACTAAGTTCTTCGAAGGTTTATAAAGGTTTACTACTCCCCTACACATTACGAGGAACTTCACACGAAGAAGGCTCCTCCTGTCGCTGAATGACAAGTTGGTCGGGGGATTTTTGATTATGGTCTTTGATATTTTCTCTGTTAATTTTGGGGGCACTGATATTCACTCTTATATCTACGTGGTGCCTCTGTATTAGTCCAGATAGTACGGGGTTTGTTCTGTCCTAAACAATCTTTCTTAAGCTCTTCATCAGGACCCCAACTGTTCAGCCTTTAACATTCAGTGTCGCTATTCTATTTAACTGCCCAAATGGAAATATCCTACCTAGGCTTACGCGAGGCTTACTTCAAGGTCTATTTTCAAGCCCCGTTTCAAAGCCCTACCCGCAAGTGCCTCGAAACTTCCCTCCACACCTTTCTCAAAAGGCTATCTTCAACAAGCCTACAACTAAGTTTACCTTTTACGAGTATACCTTCAAAGCCGGCCTATCGGTCGACCTTCGCAGTCTTCCTACCGCCCATTTCCAAAGTAAAACTCTTCGCCAATATATTTAGGTCTCCCAAGCCTGATGATTCGCAGGTATAGATATTGCAAACAGAATCTCCAGTCCAAGAGCTCTAGGATGGTTTCAAAGTCTCTATTTGCTCATCGTCCAATTACCCCCCTCAACCCATCCATTCACACATCAACCTTCTTCAACCTCCTCACCAAGACTTCTCACTCCTCCTTCTTCTCCTTGACAGTATTGATAGCACCAACGATATAGTTTCGAGCTGACAGACCGCCTCAGCGTCAGATCGTATCGAGTGGCCGTTAACGCGAGCTATTGATATTTCGGAATGTGGCCCGGACCATGAGGGCGTAATGTTCACCGTCCATGACTTCGCGAATGGCGCAACTAATTCAACATCCCAGTCCGTTTCTTCACCTTATCCAGCGTATTCTTGTCGGAGGGTAGGAGGGGTTGGTAACGTAGGGACAGGTGAAGGGTTATCTCGGCGTAAGATTGAGGCTACCGGAGATGCCATGTGAATCTTTCCCGGTGATGTCATGCGATTACCGTCTTGCCCACCACGGTAGAGTGCCCAACCTTTGGCCATTGCGCCTTGCGACGGGCCATCTCAGATCTACAAAAGCTCTGACTGAAGAGCTCATTGCTGACAGAACCCCTTTTCAAGGCTGCGACTTGACCTTCGAGAGACTTGATCTTATCGTTAGCATCATCTAGATCTTCTGCCAGCTTAGACTCTTTATCCTTTGATTTTTCTTTATTCTCGGCAAATCCTTCAAGCATCTTTTGTCGACCTATCTCGTATGCCGAAATCTCTGCGATCTTGGCCCGAAGATCCAATTCCAGCATTTCCTGCTTATCTAAGGCATCCTCCAACGAGCCTATGTGTTTTGAAAATGGTAGCATGTCTTTAAAACAAGCTTCGAACTTCTTCCATCGACCTGCGAATTTTTCGTGCCCGAAGAGAGTTAACGGACGTTGACGTCATACTGCCTGACCCGTTGATTTGCGTTGAAGGACCTGGCATACTGGGTATGGTCTGGAAAGGAAATCGAGAATTAGCAGCCTTGGGTGCCGGTGTGGATTTGGACATGACTGTAAACGGTCAGATGGTGTGTATTATCTAAGAGCCAATGGTAGATTCACGTTCCCGTGTAGAATACCAACTGCCATCATTCTCATCACTGTTTTCGTTAGATGACGATGGAGGAGTAACTGGGGGCTCGTGACGAAGTCTGAGGGATGGCTGCGGAGATGGTGATGAAGGAGGTCGGTTCATGGAGGCCACGTCGGCTTGGCCATCTAATTCAGCTGGCAGATTGTCGGGTTCATCTTGCAATGATCGACTGCTCGGCTGAATCCCATCTGCGATCGGAAGAATCCTTCGAGGATCAAGCAACTTCTGTGCCTCTGCGGTTCTCTCCGCGGTCTGGTCTCTCGCGGCTCTGTACTGACCTGCGCTTGCACGCTCCACAAGCGTTTCGTACCTCTGGGGAAGGCGTGGGTATTGTCCGGACATCCTTTCTCTGGTGCACAAATATATATTCAACTGGTCAAGTTAGTTGAATTGTCAATAGGACATGTATCAGTTGATGAAATATATGGAGCATAACAAAATCAAATCGATTCGTGAATGTTGTTCAGACGGAAAAGGTATACCTTTGCGGCGATAATGTCAAATTGGAATTTCTCCCAGTACTCGTAGGCTTGTTCGAGAGCTTGAACCTTTCTCAAAATCAGAACACAGATGATTGGGAGTGACCAAAAAAATCTCAAAACTCACATCAGTCTCACTCCAAGCCCTCATACGCTTAGTAGAGGGCAGAGGCCGAGGGCTGAGTCAATGATAGAAGAGCCGAGAACATTTCTTGAATGTAATATACACACGTTCTACAGTACCCTTCTACTAGTACAATCATTGCACATGCCCGTTGTTTGCTCACTCTGTTGCTTCTACAGCTCTCTATACCGCATCTGTATTCTATCTCTCAACAATGAGTATGTCGGGATTGAATAGAATGTTCTGATCAATAGGCTCTAGAAATTCCGATGCATGATCAAGAAACAACAATGTTTCTTAAACTTTTCGGCATCTGCTAGAACATTTCATCTATTTGAATTCTAGCAAACATACTTCGTTCCTTTGTTTCGCCCTACTATAAATACAGCTCGAAATTCTCTTCTTCCTTCTGTATTCTTAGTATTCTAGTTATAGCTACCTCTATGAATCAAATATTCTATTCAAGAGAAACACTATCATTACAGCATAATTATGGCTTCAGAAGATCAATCAGATTATAAACATCATGACACTCCCACCAAGGCTAAAGTTCAGGGAGCTATCGAATTTTGTGAGCGAATGAACATACCCTACTACAAAAACGACGTATTTAGAACGTTCGGAGTCTCAAAAAATCAAGGATATCAGATGCTTCAGCCAGAGACCTCTGCACGTCGACGTAACAATGATCCTGAGCAAGATGAAACACGTGGTCGAAAGTCATTGGTCACGTCAAAAGATATACGCGAAATGGAAAGAGTTCTGGAGTCAGAAGGATTTGAAGCCAGAGCTTTGACATGGGAGCAATTAGGCTATGAAGTTGGTCTCGAGGTCTCCGGCAAAACGATTAAAAGACACATGGGAACAATGGACTATCATAAGTGCATTGCATGCAGAAAAGGCTGGGTTTCTCCGCGAACAGCTACTAGAAGAGTTGAATACGCTGTCGTCATGCTGGAGAAATATCCTACAAAACAGCACTGGAAGCCAGTTCGGTTCAGTGATGAGGTTCATTTTGGCTACGGGCCACAGGGCAAGCTTCGAATTATACGAAAACCTGGGCAAAGATATTGTATGGACTGTATACAAGAGCAAGATTCCCCTAAAGATAAAGATTTAAAGAGACAGCATTGCTGGGCTGCAATAGGACATGAGTTCAAGTCGGATATCTACTTTTACGATGTTCCTGGAAACACGAACGGAAAGCTGTCTCTGAAGGTCTATTTGGAGCAAATTCTGAAGCCTATCGTCAAGCCCTGGATCGATAGTCATCCCCGTTTCGTACTAGAGGAGGATGGTGATTCAGGTCATGGCACAGGTTCAAAAAACATTGTCAGGACCTGGAAACAGGAGAACAAGCTGGAGCACTACTTCAATTGCGCATCTTCACCTGATTTATCTCCTGTAGAGAACATGTGGCAGATACCAAAACAGGAGCTTCGAAAGTATCCTCATTGGGATGATCACACGACTAGGGGGCTGATTTTGGAAGGATGGTCACATGTCTCACAGGAGTACATAAACGAGAAGGTTTCTACTATGCCAGAGCGATTACAAGCAGTTATAGATGGAGAGGGTAAAATGACAGGTTATTGAATAATATATCTCTTGAAATTCAGTAGTAAATTTGGTGGTGTGGTGCGGGGAAACTTTTGCGGTAAGGCTTATTTTGTCCACCGCGTGTTATCCTTCCTCCCACTCCGTAGTTCACCTACTAGATAGTCCAGTCAATCTACCCTCATGTCCTCGTATACCAAGACTCATATTCACGGTGAATTCAGCAATGTTGAATTCGATTGCAGTTAACGTCTGTGTTGTGACATGGTCTTGACACATGGCTTGTATCTGTTCTTCCAGCCGACTACGCTGAAATGACACCTTATCATTAACATGTGATATGTCCTGATTGGTACATGTAGAGTTCTGATTGATGCGTGCAACATCATTCTGCATCCTAATTGCCTCTTCTGAACGCTCTGATGAGACTTGAGACTTTCTCAACTGCCTGGACTGTTCTTCAGCCATGGTCACAAAGCCATGATAGTGTTTTTGTCATCGATTTTTCTCAAGACTTTGCCTCTCGAGTCTCGCCTTGACTGTATCACGATGAACCGTTCGAGTCACGTTCTTCACGACGGCGTGAGTGTATGGGCTAAAGTTTTTGGCAATTGCCTTGAAGCGGCTTGAACTAACAGACGATTGCGGTACAGGAGTCATCGGTGCTGCAAGGCTCTTAGGTGTCGAGGTACCTGAACGCTCACCAAGCATTGGGTTGGTTGTGCTACCGCGACGACCTTCAGCTGAGGGAGTCATTCGATCAGGACTATTTTCCATCCTGATCTGTCTTCGCTCGGGCTCGGGCTCGGGTCTGATGTTGATACGATTGAGATCACTTGAAACCGGCCCAGTTGCACGAATGCTGGCCTCAGTCAATGGCATTTGATATGCCTATGCTACCTTTTTATGGAGCGGTGTCTCCTCGGCTTGCCATCAGGACAACCACGAAGCTTCTTGCAATATTCAATATTCCTAATTGTACGGTCCCACGATTGAATCCCAGACTCGTCTCTGATCGCTTGAAATCTGAGCATGTCTTCCCGTAGGAGGTATACAGTATTCCGCACACTTCCGACCTCGAAGAGATAATGGGGTACCGTTATAGCAATGCTCATGTCTACGAGAAGGCCTCCTCTGTAGTTCCGCAGTCTTATATCCCTCGGGAAGACACCTAACCTTCGCATCCTTACGAGGTCTCTTTGCATCTTGTTGAGCAGCTTGTTACTCAGCGGGACTGTATCTGGAATCAGATCCTTAAGGATTGCACGGAAAGGCTGTCTCTTGAATACTGGGACTGAGGCATCTTTGTGGGACCTATCCCATACGGACACGTCAAATCTCTCACGCAGATGTGCTTCCTGGTCTGCTGAGACAGCCATATGACCATAGCAGCGAGCGGCAACCGTTCCGTTCACCTTAGACTCGATGAGTCGGCCATAAGCACGACACTCGTTGTAGAAAGGGTCCGATAGGGCGCGAACGACGCTGATAGAAAGGTCGGCTTTTTCTTGCTGACTGAGATGACATAAAGCTTCAGTAACATCATAGAACTTGAACTGCGAAACCTGTCAGCAGGATAATCGAAGTTGAACACACCAAGCTCACAATCTTTAGCGCGTAGGCCTTCCCTTTGATCGAGACTTCAAAAACATGCGACTGGCCATTCTGTTCATTGTCGCTGAGCAGCCGTACGAAATCCACGTTGACTTTCCTGTCCTTGAAGGGGGCGAGTTTTGGGCCTTCGCATTCTGGAAGAGGTTTACTGAAAGGAATGTGCACCATCGTGAATTTCCTCTGATTCAGGACCAACCAGCATGGTAAGGAAGCCAGACATTGATCATGAGTAACCAAGTTACATAGAAGGACTTTGGCAACCCCAGCAACTGGTCAGCCTCATAGGGCTACTAGCGTATACTTTTTTTGAGACTAGCACATCATCAAGATCGTTATTGAAATGAGAAATCAAAATATGCACCTCAGTCATAATTAACATTGATGATATATTCTTGCCCCCTTCATTGATGCATTCAATGCTCTCTATTGTTCAAATCTTTGAAGTAAATTCTTCTATGTGAATCTACAGTAACGAACTATTCTACTCGTATCGGCAAATGTGCGACTTGCATTTAGAGTAGCAGGAGCCTCAAAATTTGGCGCAATTGGCGCAATCAGCGACCGCTTAGTTAGTACTTTGCGCAGCATCTCAAAATATTTGATTAACTTTGGCACAATTATTTGTAACAAACATGATGAGTTACAAGTAGACAGAAAAGACTATCGCTTTGTTACATTAATGTTCAATAGCTGTGGTTAATGTAACAATTTCTTGGTCGAATTCTTGCCCAGATCTCTATCAAATTCCCCACCAAATTCCCTACCAAGTTCCCTACCGAACTTCCTACCAAACGCTCTACCAAACGCGTCGGTCGGGCGCATAGAACACGTCAAACAGTGCTTCAAACAATGCTTCCTACATGGCTTCCTACCTACTCGCCACCCTACATGCTCAGCTACCTATTCAGCTATCTACTAGCCACAGCGGGTAGCAAAAAAAGCCCGACTCACAAATTTTCCCCGCACCCAACCACCAAATTTACTACTGAATTAAAAGAGATATATTATATCTTAATAGCCTGTCATTCTACCCTCTTCTTCTATAACTACTTTTAATCGCTCTGACATAGTAGAAAACTTTTCATTTATGTACTTCTGTGAGACATGGGACCATCCTTCGTAAATCAGCCCCTTCGTAGTGTGATCATCCCAATGAGGATACTTCCGAAGCTTCTGTTTGGGTACCTGCCACATATTCTCTATAGGACATAAATCAGGTGAAGATGCACAATTGAAGTAGTGCTTCAGCTTGTTCTCTTGTTTCCAGGTCCTAACGATGTTTTTTGATCCTGTTTCATGACCTGAATCACCATCCTCCTCCAGCACGAAACGGGGATGACTATCGATCCAGGGCTTGACGATAGGCTTCAGAATTTGCTCCAAATAGACCTTCAGAGTGAGTTTTCCATTGGTGTTTCCGGGCACGTCGTAAAAATGAATAGTAAATTTGGTGGTTGGGTGCGTAGAAAATTTGTGAGTCGGGCTTTTTTTGCTATCCGCGGTGAGTAGTAACTCTTCCCCCGCTCGGATCAATTTCTGCGCATTGACTATTCAATATACTCTGAAAGACATAATTGTAGCTCTGAATCAGTCGAGTTCAATGCTTTAAGAATAATTGAAAAATATTCAGGTTTGATTTAGTAATTGAGGTTGAAGATATTTCAATGCGCTGAGCGATCGATTACTCGTAGAATATTACAGTAATTTCCCGATCGATACTGAACTTCATGCATTAACTATATGATAAAACTTTCTAAGACATGTTTGTAGCTCTGAATATTCACCCAAAAATTCGTTAAAGTAACAGAATATCGTCAGCCAAATTCATTCTTTTCTTCTTTTCTTTATACGCTACGCAATGGGTCGTTTATCTGCGAAGAAGCTGACAACTTCCGCTAAACTTCGGTCTGTTTTCTGGATCTTCGTTTACGCATTACAGAATACTATCCCTCCACCTCATCGGCCAGGACTAGTCGTTCAACCTGTTATTTCCCTTTAAGTCATAAGGAAGCCGCAGAGTTGGCCGTAATGCGATTTAGTAACTCTTTCCGGCAAATGAAATAATCAGCCAACATCCTGTATATAGCGATACGATATGGATAAAAAGGCCTGGACTCGCTGTCCTGCGATGACAAGGTGATCTCGGTGTTCGCGAAGACAATCATGACTCTAATCAAGGTCTAGTACTCTTTCTCGTTCGATACGAGAAATCCTGTCATTACGATCCATAGCGTGTTTTGCCATTGCGATTTTTGTTCCAAGTAAAGCCGTAAAACAAGAGTTCTTGTTTCTGGTGACGAAAAGTGCATGGCGAGCCAGAATACTCGGATGGACCGGGAACTCATCGTGTTTGCGCCGTCATTGATGGCTGTAAACAGAGCCTTTAGCCCGCGACGTTTATCTCCATGACTATCCATAGGATAGTTTTCTGAGAAGCTCTAGTGCTCAGCGTAAGAGACAAGGAATCTCGCTAAGACGACATCATGGCTAGTCGAAATTATAGCAGCAAGGGTTCCTCGCTCGAAGAGCGACCATAGAGATGTATCCCATCGTGTAAAACAACACTGATCGTGAACTGATGCAAAAGGTGATTGAAGCGCGATTTCGTCGTTCTCATCCACTACAGAGATGTCACCCGAGTCCAACCTTCTGGGCAGCCACACTACTCAACGACACCAGCGCCAAAGATCATTTGAGGTGCCCGAATCGCATGCCAAGGTCCTGGGGCTGCCAACCAGCTCCAACGTCGCCTCGATGTGGGAAGCGCTTGTAGCCTGGGCATCCTGCAACTCCTTGGATTCATCGCCTGCTATGGCTGAGCTTTGGCAAGAAGTCAACACCTTATACAAGACGTATACTGATCCAGCGATCGATGCGCTCGGGCATGAGAATTTGAGCTGAAGGCGAATGGTCCGTGCGAACTGCACATTTGTGGATGAATTAGTATATCGAGGCAAAGCAAAATACATACTTCATCCATTCAGCTGGATGAGCAGTAGAGAGAGCGAGGATAATGTAACTCTTTAGTTGAGTTGTGCATCTTTTCCGGTCACTGCCTCATAGCACCGACTTTTCTTGATCGTCGATTTATTCCTGTTACCTTCCACATCAAGTACACCCTTTCCCAATCTTATCTCCTACCAGAGGTAAGAAAAGAATTCAGCCACCTTGAGCATTTGCGAAAAACCGACAATTCCTACATCGTTGATAAGCTTCTGCAAGATGAGGATATCGTATTTGAGCTTCTACGAACGAGGACGAAGACCATACATAACAACAAGAAAGGTTCGAGTCAAAGTAAATTTCAATCATCTCTTGTGCTCACGTCCTACAACATTAGGCTCTACTTCCAGCGCATCTTCACCCTCGATTTCACGAGACGACGCCTGATCCTAAGATCGCCGAGGATACGAACGTTGTAGGTGATCGCCATGCGACCTCAAAACCGTCCTGTTCCCAAACAGTCCACTCCATTCCATCCCTCCAGCCCAGACGAAAACGTTGCCACTGATAGTTATTTCTCCGTCTCGAGGTCCTCGACATGAATGGACAAGTCTTCCACCAAAGCAGGCTTGAAGGCGATGACTGCATCTCCTTTGCTTTGCAGGTAGCCTCGGTATGTAAACACCAGTGGCTGGTCGAAGCTTTTGGGGCAATTGGATCCTACAGCACCTTCGCGAAGTCCATTCATGACTCCCAGATGGTGAGCGTAATAAGCAGCAGCCGCAGGCCAAGCCGTGTTGATCATTCTGTTTGCTCTCTGGGAAAACCAATGTTCACGTAGCTTCTTTGCTGTATCATAACCCCAGGACTCCAAGTCGCTGGCTGCGGGTTCAACAGGATCGTAGTTCAGGTCGACATTCGAACCAGGGAATCTCTTACCGAGCCTGTCCTGTAAGGCATGGCAATGCGACTGGAGAACAACCATCTCCCATGATCCATCGTCCAACTTCTCGATACTAGGCACTTCATGCGTTGTCCCGATCTCTGTATCAAAAATTTCCCATACTTTTCCGTCCTCGTCCTCGACCTCGGACAGTCGTACAAGTGTGTACTGATCTGCGTGTAAGTCTGACGGCGGCGCTGGGTGGCTTTTGACTCCCGGAGATACTGCGAAAATATAAGACGGTGTTATTTCTCCTTCAGTAGTTCTAGTAGCGGTGGATATTTCGATTGTATGAGTGATATCAATTTCAAAGGGATTGTTGCCTTGAGGCTGTTCCGTGGAACTTCTGTATAGGTTAGTACAAACAAGCAGAAAGATTCAATACACCAGTCACGTACTCTGTCTTCAAAGCTGGCGATATACGATTACTGCATGGCCTTGATGATTTATTCTGAATGTGGAGCTTCTGAAGTGACAACTCCTCTGGATGCGTTACGGTGACCCAGTCCGGGTCGTCGTCTTCTCTAAGCTCTGGCGCCTTGAAACACGATAACTTCACTGTTGCGATCTCATGAGGCTGACCGTTGATCATCCGACACAAATATTGATCAGAGAATCCGTCGAAGACATGTAATGAAGGAGGCTTTCGGTCAAGTACAGTCTCGAGGAACGTAATGAGATCCTCAAACTGGTGCATGAAGGAACGAAGTACTCGTACCAGCGCAAAGGCCATTTGTTCCCAGACTGTTCCACTGTTTCCAAGTGAATGACCATATAGGAGAGCATCTAGGTCGGCCAGATAGCTACCTTTGATAGGCTGGTCAAGATCGTCCAAGAAGTCGGGAAGAAGTCGTCGGTAGTTCATCAAGGCCGCTATAGTCAAAGCGAGCTGTTCCACGCTTTGAAAACCTTGAACACCTCTAGCCAACAGCTTGTATAGGTTCCAACCATTTTGTGAGCTCGCCCATCCGCGGAGAACTTCGAGTTGACGACCGGAAACCATTGTGCCCCAGGTAAGAAGTAATAGTACGTTACTCCCTGGCCTTTGAAATTTCGGAATGGCATGGTATGTATGCGTACTGCTTTCCATTAATGTCGTTTCTCTACACATGTGTAGCGGGGAGTTACAGGTAAGCTTGAAAGTTATCCACCTGGCCAAAGCCGAATCCACTTAACACCTGCGATGGAAGATCCTGATCATATTAGCAACGAACTATTTCGCCCTTTGGAATATCGTACCAGGTATCCTGTTCGAAAGCCAACACGAAGGGAGCTCATCATTTTCGTCGTCCATTCTTTCATATCTTGCAAACCAATTTCCATCCCAGAGAATACCGGAGACTTCAAGATCTGAATTGAGGTCTCCGAACTGTCTCGTCCTTGTGATGCCGAGAAGCGAAGCGTATAGGTCAGCGTTCTCACTGGCCATATACTCTTCGGCAAATCCATGTTGTCGACAGTCCACTCTGCCGCCGGATAATTCCAGTAGAGCCCGGAGAAGTGAAGTTGTTTGAGCCTCACGCCTCGTTCTCTTGGCTGGTACTGGAATTGATAAACAAAGCTGAAGAGTGTCGAGCAGCTCATCCTGAGTGCTCTCAAGGAAGTCATGGGCTTCGGAGGAATTGTGATCTTTCTGTAGGTTCAGAAGCAGGAACACAAGGTTTTGTGCCAACTTTGCTTGAACCAGAGTGCTGGACGTCTGTGGAATGCATTAGTAAGATAAGATAAGAGCTCAAGAGGGTATATAAACGGATATATCATGGCTCAAGAGGGTATACAAACGGATATATCATGGCTCAAGATTGCTCGAGCAAGCTCTTCGTGTAAGACATTTGCAGCGTGTTGAAGCCACTGATCGCGAGCTTTCCTGGTCGCGTTGTATGTACCATAGATAGCTTTTCGTCTCTCTCCGGGTTGTGTCGGATTATAGTCAAGATTCATTTGACATTGCCGGAATTTGAGCCCCAGAAGGTAAGATGGATCGATAACAACTTCGTAGTCATTCCCACCATATTTTCCTATAATGCGGACCTCCGGCTTCGATCTTTCCTGAGACCATTGAGAGGTATCAGATTCAATTTCGCTTGCTGGTACGCTGACAAGTTCCCACGGCACATTCCAATTATAATAAAGGATGGGTTCTGGGACCTAAGAAGTCATGAAGTGTAAGCTGTCATCCTTGAGAAGTATCAGAGCCTCTTACTTTTGTCTCTTGACATGTAGGACAGGCAGAATGGTATATAGGACTTGAAGACGGCGTTTTGGGCTCCATGATTGCAGGATTCCGTAGCAAATGAAAAGTGAACTACAGCAGAGCAGAGTGAAAGAAGGCAACGAGCCCTATATTATTATATGTAGATAGGTTCATGCAAGATGCATGATCTCCCAAATTGGGAACATACAGAACCCATATGCACTGGATCAGGATCTATGTGATCTGGGTTTGTTTCAGCTTGGCGATTTTTAGTGTTGTTGACGTCTGCGCTGCTTTGTCCTCTCTCCCCCCAATAATCTCCCCGTCCTAACACTTGCGTATTCTTCTGAATTTTGTACACTTCGTTTCTCATTCTTGCATGAAGATCCTGTGACTTTTAGTTCAATTCTGCGAGTTTTGGCATGTGATGTCTCTGCAACTTTTAAGCTCAATCTGGCGCCTTCCATTGACAAGGGGCCGCAGATTCCGCCGAGTTTTAGTACGTGACGCTGACAAGGGACTGCAGATTCCGCCGAGTTTTAGTACGTGGCGTCTCTGCGACTTTTAAGCTCAATCTGGCGCCTTCCATTGACAAGGGGCCGCAGATTCCGCCGAGTTTTAGTACGTGACGCTGACAAGGGACCGCAGATTCCGCCGAGTTTTAGTATGACGAAGGATCAAAAGCGCATGCTAGTGCCAATCCCAGAGGTACCTTATTTCCCGGTGAAGAGGCTTTTTGACGTCGCTCCGCTAATGCAATGTCCGACCCGCTGTGGAACTCATGTCAATCCGATTTTTTGCCAATTTCTTCTAACCGATCATCAGTTTCAAGATGCCAACCGGGTTGTGTGTCAAAAGCCCAGCGCTACACAATGCAGGTACCGTTGTTGAGTCTCGTTCACGTCTACTACACCTCTGATCGGCCAAGAATCATCTGGTTCTTTCGCCATGACCGACAATACAACTGTATCCGCCCCGCTCACTGTCATCATTCCGACAGACCACAGCGGTCTGATCATCATCGCCGATATATTTGGTTTGGTCCTGATCTTGATTTTCATGGTCATCCGAGTATTCGCGCGACTGTATATCAACCCTCCATTCGGATGCAATGATTACGCCATGTTTTTAGCGACGGTATTCTACGATCTAACGAGTAGAATAACGAGGGGGTCGCCATTTCCGATGGAAATTGCTCTGCACTACGTTTTATTACCGTTGTATGCAAAACCTGTATCATTTTCTAGGATTTGTCGAGAGCCCCACCAAAATTAGTGGCGAATCTCCAATAAGTGCAAAATAAGAACCAGATTTGTACTGGAGTGGCGGATTCTCAAAGTGGCTGATTAGCCCTGGAAAGGAAGCCTCGAGTACTCGCTCATATTCGTCCGATGGCAAGAAACGAGCGTTATTGTGGCCAAAACAAGTGGACGACGGTTCCCAAGCGCAAGTGTTCCGAAGTAATAAGTATACTTCTAGTAATATTGCAGACAGCTATCTCAGTCATAAAAGGTCTTATGGCTTTCCAAAATCTAAGGCGTGCTTTCCTTTAATCACCTGCAGATACAAGCCAAGAGATGACGCAGAAGCCCAACTTCTCTGGTGGATGAGCCGGATTGAGCCAACACCGTCTCCATATTATAAGATGCGAAAGAAAACACCTTCGCTAAAACGGCTTCTCCATGAAGGGTATATTGTTGAACGTAAGGAAACAGAAAAGGAAGCCCCGGTTGTGCTTTCATCTGAGCCCGAAAGGCAGCATAATGTTGGTCGGGATTGATGAGATTGAAGTAGGTTGGCAAGATGGACTCATCATAGCAAGCCCTTCGAAAGGCTAGCAGGATAGCAGAGAAACGATACCAGTTACGAAGGTGATACAATTCCTAGAATTAATATCAGCTGGGCAAAATACGTAATGGGATAATATTTACTCACCTCCACGACATCTCTAAAGTAGTGCATGAGGGGAGGATGGGCTATACAATATTCTGCGACCTCTATGGTTAACGCGTTCGACTTTTGTTCCAAATATATTCGATGAGCGTCTCGGTATTTGAAGCCCGCAGGGCAGAGGAGGTCCATATCCCGCTGGTCGGATATCGTTGCATCGCTTGCAATTTGCTTTGCGGAGGTGCCGGCAATTAGAGTTTCAAAAGAGTCAACCTCGATGCGAAAACTTTCGCTCCAGTTGATATCATCCAGCACAGAGTTGTAAGTATGGTCAAAGCGAATTTCCAGAATCGGAAGTATGAAGAGTATTGCTCTGAGGGTTCGAGATTGAAAGAGGTACCTAAGCTGTCCGATGAGGAATTCAAGGTCGAAAGCTGGACAAGGAGTTGGCTGCAGACAATGCGAAAGGACTTGATGAGCCAATGGACTTCGGTCGCGCAAAATCTGCCTAATGATTAGAGGTTTTAACAATTGCAACGGAACTAATTTACCTTCTTGACCTCAAAATATTTTGGCTTTTCTTCGGAATGCCGGCAAAGGTAACAGAATAGGCTGTGACTCAAGTTTTCATGCTGGAAAACAAGTTGATCTACAGAATCTTCCTGATATCCGACTGCATGCCTCAACCAGTCCATAAACGGGACCTTCCTGAACTGCGAACAGCTCTCTTCGTCGATGTCAGCGGCAATTCTTCCAGCATCCGTCTCGTCTGCTGCTTTCCACGGTTTCCAGCTCCAGTGCACCGGTGAGGGAGATTGTGTCGGCTCGACTAGCCCCAGTATCACTTCGATCTTTTGGGCTTTGCTCAGCTTAGCCACCGCTTGGTGGTCATCTTTGAACTTGAGAGGACGAAGACCGATGAGGATTTCAACCAGATGGCAATCCCAACGATGTTGCAAAACTTGTCGGAGTGAATCTTTGTGTCCATACAAGCGAAATCGAAGGATTTGTGTTATAGATTGGAAATCCTGACTGCGAAGAATCGTATTCGCCTCTTTCTCCGTCTCAAATACCTCGTAGTTTGGTGGGGGCGGCATCAATCCCGTGTAAGACGGTAGATCATCAAATACGCTGTCCGCTACATTGACATCCTGATATGATTGGACTTGCGAATCCATGAATACAAGGCGATGAGAAAGGCAAACGAAGGTGTATGCGGCTAATGCAAGGCAGAAATGTACATTTTGATGTAAATGAAGGCGTACTTGCACGGCACAAGGCAGTAAAAGGGTAACCGTTCAAATAAGACTGATAGAGGGAAATGACCACTCCAGTATATGAACTCTTTGAGCAACATTAAGACCAGAATCGATATAACGATAGGGATTATCGGCAATGCAGCTACCACTCTAGCATCCATTTTGGATACCTCGATGTGATAGTACCTGCATAGAATACGTCAATTTCTCGGCGTTCTGGCACTCATTTGGGATGCCTCAACGCTCTGATATCCATCTGAGATGCCTTGATACGAGTCTTGGCGCTCTGATATCCATCCGGGATGCCTCGATACCAGGCTCGGCGTTCTGGCATCCATCCGGGATGTCTCGATGTGATTATTGTGATAGCACCTGCACCACGCTATAAATCACTGGCGCAAACATGTGTTTGAGTCAAGGATCTTATTTCTTCAACCCAATTATCCAGGACCTTTATTTTGTTTTCTAGTTGTCGTCACTCCTTTCAATCCTGTTGCCTTGCGGTCGTTGACAGCCTTGCCTATTCCATGATGAGGCTCTTGAGGCCAATTACTTATATCTTCAACGTGAGACTAAGTCAGCCAACGAAGATCACATGGCTCAGAGGTTTCAGTTTGTTTGTAGATTCATCAAAAATCTTTATCCTCTCCCTCCCATCTCTTCTGACATTACTGTATATAGACTGCCTCCGCAACTTCTCTATCTCTCATCGACGCTCTGAAGTCAACGATATCGTCCACCTCTCACGCAGACTCACCAGGACCATCTAAGATTACGGAGAGGAGGAGCTAGAGATATTTTACGATGACGCTAATGGGGATTCTTGGCAAGAGACGGACATGTGCCGATGAGGGATTTTGGGGAACAGGGGATTTGGAGGAACAGGGGATTTGGAGGAACAGGGGATTTGGGGGAACAGGGGATTTTGGGGAACGAAACTCCTGTTCAACCGCAAACTCCTGAGAGCACAGATCTCCTTCATTACACTCAAGTTATTCGGGATTGGAATATGCTTTGGAACGCTTATATTGAGCTTCCGGTTCCCACCATCCCTGAATCTGCTTCGCAGCATGGATCGACCACTGTTTCTCCTGTCGCCATGCCTTCCAAAGCTCAAATCGCATGCGTTAACATCATTCCATTTTCGCCATTGATGTCTACAGGAAGAGCTGCGTCTCAGATGCCTATTACAGACGCATACAGCAACGAGAATCACTGGCGTTGGCTTGCAGGATATTGGCGTGGCTGTCCGCGGCCCGACATCACAATTAACATCTCGGACTCGGGGACACTCAAGGATCGTGAGGTGTTACGGATTTGAGGTCATAACATGAACACTCTTGTGGTCACGAAGGCAAATTCCGGCCATGTTGTCTTTACAGCGAAGCAGTTCAGACGGGTTGGATTTGGTTACGAGATGAATAGTAGTTAAGAAGGAGAATTTATGAGCCTTTGACCCACGTTGCTTTCACCCGCTTGTGGTTTCCCTAGCCATCACCGCCATCTACTACCCTTACTCTTCTCCCACCCTCCCTCTCATTCATCTCCACCCCACCCCAAAACTCCCGCTGCAAATCCTCACAGCCCATACCTCGCCACCCCACCACTTCGCCCTTAACCCCGTGATCTGAGCTTCTAGATCCCGCAGTGTGGATGCGACGCTTTGCAGAATCGGGTTAGGGTCAGTGGTGACTTGAGGAGGGGGGGGGAGGGTTGCTTCTTGACTAGATGAGGTTATCATCACAGGGAGACGACTGGGTGCGCAGATGGCGGGTTCGAAAGGAAAGTGAGGGGAATGTTCTGTTGAATATACATCTCGACAGAGTTTTGTATCTTGTGTGACGATGAGGAATTCTGAAATTTGTCTCAGTTTATAGGTCGCAATAGAAACAACGATCACGGATCACTTCTCCATGATCTCGCGTCATTGAGATACCCATCAACGGAATGGCTTAGTGCCCAGGCGGTGGGCCTGCAATGGGCCGGCTCCGCCCCCTCAACCCCGGCGAGAAGGATTACCCAATGCCCAAGCGGTGATGGCGGCAGGTGGTGGATCGCCCAGTGCGCGAGAGAGGGAACCGGCCCACTGGGCGTGGCTCGGTGCCCACATGGTGCTGTCGTTCAAAGGGTTTGTCAATGGGCAAGCGAGGATGCCGTCAAAGGAAGATGGTTTGAGCCCCAAGTGAAGCGACAAATTGAGCGAGCGGCAAGACTGGACGGCTCAGTGCGTGGGGGAGGATACCGTTTACCTAAAGGGGGTGGCTTGACGCCCACATGAAGCTGCCGTCTAAGAGGATCGGTCCGGTGGGTAGGTGACGATACCGTCGAAGAGGGCGGGGCTGGAGATTGTGATGGAAAGGCTGTCACAGAGGTCACATGTCTGGCTCTCAAAGCCTCCTGCCTTCCCAGAAAGTCCATATGCCCCCCTTGTAGGAGCTTCGAGAAGGGCTCTCCTGTCATTATAACGATTTCCCAAACTGAAAGTCGTTGCGTTCACTGAACCTTTGATTACTAGCTAAAGAGAGTTAAGGGTGGTGTTTTCGATCTTCAAAGAGAGAGCTTTCCGACCGGATGCTTCACTTCTTGATGCGATCAAGATCTTCCTCAACTTTGATTGCAGCGTCAACTAGGAAGAGCAGCTCATACGCAGGGGATCCACCAAATGCAAGTGCTTGATCAGCTCGGCGTATCAACGAGCGCCCAGGGTCCTGAATTGTGGGAAGCGAAAGGTCCAGCGATTGTCCCCTGACCGGGTATCATAGGTGAAGAGACCCCCAGTCAACGCCATCATTCTCGCACTTGGATGATCGAGATCTGGGCGACGGGCAGTGGGACGCCAGAGGTGTGGGGTGAGGACGATGGCCACTGTCAGGCAGGGGAAAGGGCAAGCCCTGAAAAATGGGACTGAAGCTTCTGTATGATGCTGGTTGTATGACGCATGTTAAGAACCCAATTAGCGCGTTTTATGAAGTCTGTATGAAGGCTTACTGTGAAGCATGTATGAAGCTTGCTATGATGCGTACCATGAAGCTGGCAGGGAGGATGATATGAAGCTTTCTACTGTGTATGTAGCATTGCTAAGGCGGTGGGAAGCTCGCTATGAAGCCTATCCCTTCAACAGGTGGTGAAGAAAGCCACCAGGCTTCCGGGTAAACCAATCACTTGTTCCAATGACCGATGACCGCTCCTTTGATTATGTCTCCAAAGACCGTACCCTCCTCCCGATCATTCAACAGCTTATTAAGCATCGCTCTCAGATCAAAAAGCTTAAGCTCAGTACATAGTTGGATGAGCTGTGTGATGATAGTCTCATCGTCCTCTTCATCACTCATTGATTTCTGGCCGAGATATATCTCATGAAGTAACAGTCTCCCTTTCCGTAGATCAACCCATTCAGAGGTCAACTATAGTGGGCATTGGCGACTATGGACCACTGGGCAAAAATAACACTGGCCGCCAAGGGTAAGCAGAAGCCAAAGGACACGGCTGAGGATTGTACGAGTAGTCCTGATACAATGAAGAAAGGCGCCATTGATGTCAGTGAGGGAGGAAAGCAGCCCGTTTAGGAAAAAACTCTTTGTCCTAAAAGCTGATACTAGGGGATACATGCCGAAGGTTGACGTAGTTAGAAAAGGATAGCGGATTGCAATACAATGCTTTTATCATTCAATATTCATGTTGTTGAGGTTTTTTACCCCCATACAGTCCTATTCATCCGTCAAGTCGTCTGCTTCGAGACTTGACGCTATCCTCGAGCGGGAGACAACGGGCATCCCCGCCATGATCCCCTCTTCACCAATTTCCCCTACCAGCCAATCTCCTCCCCCAATCAGGTTCCCCACCCCACCGAGCTTCCGCCAAGCTCCTCTCTTCACCAAGTTCCCCTACTCATCAAGCTTCCCATCCTAAACTCTGATATGACCAAATTTTATACATGCCCCATCCAGTGCTGCATACACGCCTGATTCAGTGCTCGATATTCCGCGTTTGGCAGGGAATTTAGTGGGGAGCTTGATGGGAGCTTGGCCGGGGGCTGGCGGGAGGTTGATAGGAAGCTGCGTATGAGGCTGATGGGGAAGCCTGATAGGGAACTTGGTGGGAAGCTGGACAGGAAGCTTACAACCTTACTACAATTGAGTTAGCCATCGTAACCCTTTGTGCGGCTCTAGAGCGTACAACCTGAAAGAGGTCACAGGAACTTCAATGCACTCAGCGATCAAGGATGGGGTAGGAAGACAAATCAAAGTCGTGATGGTAGCACAGGCCTCTAAGTTCATATGTAGTTTCGAGAGCGAAGTGGTATATAGTATATACAGATGCAAATAAAAATAACGTGAGATTCTAATGTTCCATGTGGATAAGGCGGACTGCACGGCCTCCAAAGATAAGAAATTCAACAGGCACTATTGCCATGAGGCCTGGATCGTAGTCTTTGCACGGGAACATTGAATTCGCATGCAAACTCCGCCCGAGTAACATTGTCGTGTGTGTTTAGTGCTGTAATAGCCTTTTGAATGCGATCCTCGATAATAGCGTAAGTAGCAGCCATGTGGTTGAATTTTGGTGGGGTGGTAGTGTTGGAATACGAGGTCATATGGGGGATATGGGTTGAAGGATAAATAAGGTACCCCTAGCGCCAAGCCGGCCGGAGTAACTAACCACCGGGGTATACGTATGTGCATATCATACGAGTATACTCGTATGTACCCCCTTCCAACAGGAATGCGGCGCCGAGGTTGTGTGCCGGCGAACAGTCAACGAATAAGCCGCAGTTGACCCGAAGGGACTTAACACAGTCCCGAAGGAGCTTAATGCAGCACGTCTGAGATACAGTAGTGAGGCAATACACGCCCATCGAGTCAACGCAGGGCCTTTGATGCGAAATATGGATCAGTCAGGCTTTCAGCAAGGCTGGGAACCTTCCGAGGTCTTCCTATTCGATCCACAGGGTGATGGTTGGACCAACGTGAGACAAAACCATATTGCCACGAACGTTACCGGTCAGGCTGTGGCTGCTAGTGCCAACCTACCTCTAAATCTAGCTGATACAGAATGCATACTTCCAGCTAACGACCAGAGCGCTCAACCAAATCCATTACCCTGGCCACTGCCTCAATCAAATCTCGAGCCTCAATCCAGTCCGATCTGTCATGGACCAACTTTTGAACTGTCTCCTGATACCGACTTGCCTCTGAATGCAGCTGATGCAGGCCAACTTCCATCCAACGTTCAGAGCTTCCCACAAAACCTCTTGAGTTCGAGCTCAATTCCATATAATACCATCAACTACGCGTCATTTTCAGCCTTCATACAACCGCTTACTACTTGCCCAGCTCCTGCTACGCAAAGCCTTGGAGAATTATATTTCAATCCCCGAGTAAAATCTGGACAATGCACAAGGTGCTGGGCTAAAAAAATAACAGTATTTTTCTTCATTCAATAGTAACTCGGCCGACAACTAACTTCGCCGTAGTGCAAGACCAACGACGGGCAATCTCGCTGTTCACAATGCATCAAATTCGACTTTCCAGCACCATTCTGCAGTCGAGAGCGACTTACACAGTATAAGCCCTTCGAAAAATGTGCTTTACCATTTAACTTGCTACCATAGCAGGGCTAACGGTTTCACAGGGAAAGATGAAACGTACGAAATCCTGTTTACAGCTGTGCAGTGTAGTGGATTGAGTTATCAGACAGTAGAGTTGCACCATTATTTGAATGGTCCAACTCTGAACGTTGAATGCTGCGAATTTCTCGTTACCAATAGAAATCAGGTTCACGTCCTTCAGCAGAACTCATCTGGTTGGCATGCTCAGGAAACCACTGCCTATTGTCTGACAAATACGAAAATGAACATAACATCATACGTTCAGGACTGCGTTGATCTTTCTCTGAACGAAGCATGTAGACGTCGACATCCTGTTGCAGTTTTCTTCTGGCTAGCACGATTATGCAGACAGGTGAGCAATCTCTCAGTTTTATAGATCACGAACTAATTTATCAAGAATCCGATCATACAACAATGTTTGGAGATGTACACCACTCTTCATCTCATGAGGACTAAGTGGCGATTTTCTGGTGATGAAAGTCTGGGAATGGTCATTGTCGAAGAAAGAAAATCCGCATGGTGCGGTATCAAACCTGTACCTCGTATGATACAAAATCAGCTCGGTCATCTACTGGAGTTGAACATGATCGAACTGGACAGGAAGATTCTAAAAGGCATTCAAGATGAAATGAGGAAAGGACATCGACGCGTGTGGATAGATGTGACTCTGGCCGCTTTTCTTCTTCTGCACATTCGAGAGCTTGATGCTGGGAGAAATATTTTTTGGAGCCGCTATGTAGACACGGTTTGACCTCCCTTTGATTTTCAAGATAATCAGACGCTATTCTAACGATTCAAGCTCGGTTTCTGGATACATCCGTCTAAGCCAACGGCTCTCATTGAAGAAGCAACTGCCTCTTGCAATTCCCTACTGTCGCATTTCCACTGTGTCATCGGGCGAAAACCACTGGATCTGGACTGGGATAATCAGAAAACTAAGGACCTGGTAGAGAACGACAAGAATGTGATTAGATGCATGAAGATGATTCAGACTTACGTCTTGAAATTGAGTAAGTAAAGGAAGTACGCATGTATCATCTTCGAAATCTGACAGATTTGTAGAACACAAAGGTTTGATTGGTCGAAAGGCATGTAACATATATAAGGATGGAAACCCGGATAGTGTAAGCTTTACAATAAGCTCTTTATTGTTTGAGAGTATGAATGAGGGCTGTGTGGTAAAAGGCTTTCGTTGATACCAAACAGTTGAACGTCTTCGAAGAAAAGAGAATACAAATCAGCTGCGCGTTGGTGGGAATCAACGTTATCGCTCTAGATTGTGTAAGGACAGAAAAATAAAGCTTGGTCCAAAGGTTCTGTAGATCCAAAGTTGCACATATGAGCATTCCACATTCAGATTTATAGCACCTGGCTCACAGCGAGAATTTTGTACGAAGACACATGACTGTACTTCCCCTGACGAAATAGAGGACGAGGCACCTCTTGCAATCCTGGTATACGAGGTCATAAGGGTAGAGAGGCATGTAGATATATTGACTGAACTATCTGGTAGGTAGGAACTATGTAGAAAGGGAGGAAGGATAAATACCCCTAGCGCCAAGCCGCTTCGGCCGGAGCGGAAATAACTAACCACCGGGGTATACATATGTGCATACATATGTGCATACGTACTCCGTTTCCAACATGCAAGTGAACCGTAAACATCCTGTGCAATGGATCGGGTTGATGAGTCTTGCGTTACTTGCCCGTTCAAAGATGAGTTGCGGGTCTTCGGATCGGATTTAATACTTTTCCGGCAGATGTTTAATCAGCCAACGATCGGCCTTCACTCATATGGTTTATGCCGACACTAAGCAAAGACTTTAGCGCCGACCTTCGGATGACCGTGAAATTACAACATTCAGAGAACGTTTTCTCCAACGTTCTAAGACATCATGGAAGCTATTCCCTCCAAACTAGATAAGTCGCCACTGCCCTTCCTACATTTGATGCAGAACCTTAAGACCACGCCTCGAACCGGATGGTTGAGAACAATCAAACATCCTGAAAGTGTAGCCGATCACTCTTTTCGGTTGGCAATTCTGGCTATGTTAGCTCCAGTTCGTTCACACTTTCTATCAAATTTACGCTCGTTAACCTGTAGATAGGATGAGGAAGATGTGAATATCGAAAAGTGTATACTCCTAGCACTGTGCCATGACATGGGAGAATCGGTTGTCGGAGACATTCCGACATATGCTGGTGTTCCAAAAGGTAAGTGTGTCTCCCCTAGATTGTTCAACAAAGACTAATAAATAGCAGAGCATAAGTACAGATTGGAACACTCAGGGTTTCAATACATCGCGAGCTTGTTAAAACCTGTCAATCCAAAACTGGGGAGAAAGATCGAGGACGCTTGGTTAGAGTATGAAGAGGGCAAGACAGCGGAAGCTAAATGGGTACGAGAAATGGATAAGTTTGAATGCATGGTACAAGCACTTGAATACGAGCAAAGCACATATGGGGAGGAGAATCTTGAAGAGTTTCAGGGACTGTCGCCAAAAATTGGGTCTCCTAAAGGAAAAGAGTGGCTGGCGTTGTTGCAACAGGAGAGACGAGCCCATCTCCTAAGGCGGAGACGGCGAACTCCTGTCATCTTTGTTATTGGTATATCTCATCAGTCTCACTGGCCTCAGATACTGACAGCGGCACCAGGCGCCTCTGGAGTTGGCAAGAAGACGCAATGCACTCTTCTATCCCAGAAATTTGGTTTTCAGCACATTGCCTTGAATGACGTCTTACGTGAAAAGTCTGATGATCAATCGTACCTTCACGCAGAGTTCTTGAAAGGATGTCTTAGGGAAAAGGCCAACGTTCCAACGGACTTGGCGATCAGCTTACTTGAGGGGAAGATCAATGAAGGAATAGAGGAGGGAAAGAAGTGGAGCCTTGTGCATGGATTTCCACAAAACGGGCGGGAACTTCTTCAGTTTGAAGAGAAGGTTAGTATGATCCATGTGAACAGAACCCTGCTCACATCTACAGGTACAAAAAACAAATTATACATTGCTTCTGAAGTGCTCAGCAGGGGAAATACTCCAGCGTATGGAAAGGCTGGGACAATCCTCAAGTGAAGTAGAAGACGAGCCAGGTGTTGCGAAGAAGATTCGAGACTTCCAAGGTGGGATCGTCGACGTCCAGCATCACTTGAAAGCAGAGGACTATTTCAAGGAGGTAAGTAGGTAGTGAACCTGGACAAAACATTTCCTGATTGCTTTGCAGATAAATGGCGACGGATCCGTAGAGGAGGTCAACGACTTGGTAACAAGAGCAGTAGAAGAGTTTGTTAATCATGCGGAAGTGAAGAAATAGAGTTCACGTTTAGATGCAACAAACCTCGTTTCCGGCCACCCTTGCCTTTTGTGTTTTGATAGTAGAATTTCGGTGACCTCTCCTCGTCGCGAAGGAGCGCAGGGAATCTTTACCCTAGACCCGTGAATCCTGCCGCAACTGCTCGATATTTCGTCGCAGCAACCTTCCGCTCGATTACGGATCTTCTTGTGATTACATAAATTGGGTTGGGGATGCGGCGCCATTTTGCTGCAGCACTTCACTTCCACAATGCACCGTAGGACGACATGTGTAGTAATGCAGGTGGGGATGATGGCTCAATTACTTTGGCTGCGTACTTTCCCCCCCCACCTGAGACCTTGACTGATGGTGCTAGTACTGGCCCACTTTACCATACCGAGCTGAAAGAAGTGCGCGAAAACGTCCACAATATAAAATAAACCGTGAGTGGCCATCTTCGATGTTGTTCAAATCATTCAATGGATGATCTCCCTTGTAATCTCTCCTTCTATTTTCAGCTCTCAACCTAATGAAGAAGCCGATGCATACAACCCCACAAAATAGGAGCAGGCCTAAAGCAATTCCGTAGCCTGCAGGATATCGAGGAGCTTGACTGGGAAGGAAGACATTGCTAGCGATGATTCCATCAATTTGTGACACATGATCTGGAGCATGGGTTGAAGTGTGTCATGCTTGATTAGCTCTTTCGCCTCTGCTCTGTTGAGCATATCAAAGACTTATCTAGGTCTTCAAGAAGCGTCATGCTTGTCTGCGAGACTAAAGCTGCACGGTCTTCGCTCTGTGCAATCTCACACCCCTGATGTAACGCCATTGGGGAAATGACTTTGGCCCAGACTGTGATTCGACTTTCATCAATGCACCTGAAAAGGCAAATCAATGCAGACAAATTATGTGACAGGTGTATAGAAATCCTTTGGTGGGATTGACAAAAATATGAACATGTGAACTGGCAGCCGGATTTGCTGCAGGCTTGAATACTGGAAAACGGCACAATATTCATTTATAGTAAGATACTGTCACTGCTATTAAATGTGCAAAAATATTCATACTCTGCGTAAAATCTGTAACAGTTTACTGGCGAGGAAACTGTCTACCATCTATCACTATATTCATCACATATATCAACGTCTAATTCAAAGATCGAGAACATTCGAAAACCTGAGACTACTGCCGATACTTTGTCATCTGAGGTAAGCAGTATGTCTCGTCCCTGCTGTAATTATCTAATCATTCACAGATGGCCTCTCATGTTGTTCAAAATCATGACTTTCAAGGGACAGCAGCAGAAGCAGTATCATATAGCAAAAGCCCACTTTCGAGATCTTTCAAAGGTCTTGATTCACTCTACCTGCGCAAGTAAATCATAGAACAAAGAGTGAAATTGTCTGAAAAGGCGAAAGAATTACAGATCGTCGAGCAAAGAATATTCTGCTCAAGAAATTGAAGTCTAGAGATGAAGTCTCGACACTTGAAACCTCGGAGGAAAACTTTAAAAAAGCTCTGATAGAGTATCACCAAAGCTGATCCTGATCTTCAACATATTAACAATATATACAGAAGTACCTTATAATGATGATAGAGTACACCGACCTAAATGATTCTGACTTTAGAAAGATGCCGTCAAGGAAACCTCTAAACAACGCACCCTGTTCACTGTACCGACGGCGGAAAGTATGACAAGTGATATGAGAGCCCAACTGGTGAAAAGCTTTCAAATGGCATGCATCAACTCAGTCGACGAATCTGTTCATCATTTCTCAACCTTGAAGAAGAATGTGATTCGGCTTTTGTTGAAGTATGGGTTCAGGCACATTAAGCCTGTACTAGTCTGTATGTACGATGAAAATGATAATGTTCAGTCTTTCAGGTATTCAATAGTGCATCTAATAACCTTGTTTTAGCATTGCAAGAGAAGAAGAAGAACGACAAGAATGACGAAGCGGAAGAGAATGAGGATGTGAACGAGGTTGAAGATGAAGATGAAGATGATGTAAAGTCTCGTTGATGTTGTTCTGATGAGAGCATTTCGTCGTTTGTTTCAGCGAGATTGTTGCACTACAGAAGTCGATCTGCAAGATCATTGCTGAATGTTGTTTCTTTACTACTCTTCTTTTGTCTCAGTCTTAGCGGTTGATCTTGCTTCAAAGATTCAATATTCACGCTATCGGCAATTTCAAGCCACTGTGTCTTCAACAAGAGCGAGGACGTTAGCGACGAGCGAAGTGAAGATTGGGGAATTCTGCAGTTTGCACCCGGCGCTTGGCGTCCCTAAGTTAAATGTTAAAGCATTGACTTTTAAGACTTGCAAGAAAGTCTGTTTCTTTGTTGAAAGCAGGAGCAAAGATGTGAAAGATTGTCTACAGTGAATGCTACTATTCGATAATAAAGCCGCCGCTCTAGCCCCTCAAGCATAGTAAACTTTGCAATGAAGTTGTAGTATGAATGAAGTTGTAGTATGACTATCTACAGCATTCATTAGAATAATTATTGACACCAATATGGACTGATGGTCAACTCAGATGATACTATGCAGACAAATCTCTCAACACAATACAGATCACATTCCAATCACTGAAGATCATCACACGCCTCAACACTCTCTTTTCTTCCTGCCTTTTTCTTTCATCCTTCGCAGTAGATCTCGTGAAGATTCACTTTCTTCAGTCTGTGTAAAACGATCACTTGCAGCCTCGAATTTGATGTGTGTACTTGTCTCTTCCTTCGCTGACAGAGCTGACGTGACCGTTATTCTGAGCTTTTCCAGGATTTCAGAAATGGTTGAAAGCGCCTCATCATTACTACTGAGGAGATTGAATCTGCGATTCCAATAAGTAACCGAATATTCGTCATCACGCTCCGACACAAATTCAGGTGAATCGACGACATGAGCTAGGATCTGAAAGACCTTTTGACCTTCAGTGATATTAACTCGAGGTGATATTGCCGCTCAAACGGACCAGATCATATGTTTCAGGATCGCTCGTATATTGTTGCAGAGGAAGTCTTTCAATAGCGAAAGAAAGTCCCAGAGATAATTTGCTTCGGCTGAAGGTTTATCGGATCCGTAGGACAGAAGTCGTAAAAGGAACACAAAGGCGACTAAGCTTAACATAATCTGAGCAGGCGCTTTCTCAGAACGAAGGTCGTGGACCAGCCTTCAATACAGCCGCTTGCCATCTTCTGATATCGCCCACGCGTGAAGTGCCCGAAGGGCTCGACCGTGACATTCAGAACTTCATACAAGAAGTAAAAGAACGTCGTTCTCAGAATGACTCAGAGACGGAAGCTCGTGGTAAGTATGCGCACTGCGTTCGTTAGCATTGGTATTGTGAGCCTCTGAGAGCTGATCACTGACCGAAACACTTGAATGTCTCTCACTTGTCGACATTCAAATTCGTTCAGCACTTGTGATGACAGACTCTTCGTTGCTTGTCAGCGTCATTTCACTGAACAGAATTACAACTTCGTACCAAGTCTGGAAAAGCAATTGGCAAGAATCTATTGAGGCTTGAGCTTCATTTCTGAACATCTTTGAGAGTTGCCGAGCGAATTTGATTGAGATCTGTGACCTTGACAAAAATCCGCGATCTTGAGAGGACTTTTTGTAGTTCATAGAGATCGCATGTACCGAATTGCTGCGCGATAGGCGTTTGAACTTCACAGGCGAGATCATAAGGAATCAAGTTGTTCAACGATGTAAGATCTGTCAAGCCTGAGTTGAATTTGCTTCGATCGCGTGTCAAATCGCCGTCAGAGACGCAATACAGTTCGCGAAGCAAGAAAAGTATTTGCAGTTCTATTTCTTCTCGATTCTTTCGATTGATGACCTGAAGGTGAGAGAGCAAGAAAAGCTCATGCAGATGTTTTACATCATTCATGATCTGTTGACACCAATTATTCAGGTCTCGTTGAATAAGCTCATGAGCGATAGAAGACTCGAAATCTTCCAGCATGTTCAAGCAGATGACAAGAGCGTTTCGTGCATAGACTTCTTGAAGCGTAGAAGAAGAGGTCTGAGGGCAGGTTGCGCTTCGAATAGAGAATGTCGGCGATGTTGCCTTGAAGAGGAAATAGAATTTCAACATCTCAAGTCGAGCGATGAGGTCATTCTTTCTCGCAATTTGACAATAGCACGACGCAGCGCCGCGATTCTCTGTAGAAGAGTCTGCGTGCAGCGCGTTTTTTAAGAAGCGATTCAAGGCCTTCTTTCTCGCGACGAAGATATCGTATACTTCTCTCTCGCGACAGGTTGATTGTGTTGAATCAACGTTCTCGATCGTAAACTGATCGGTCTTCAAAGGGATTTTATGTGATAAAGGCGCGTCGTAGACAACAAGATCTCAAAAATCGTGATATTTGCATTCGATATGAAGAACAGCGATCCCGAATGTCCGAAGTCATGGTTTGATGTCAAGATCATCTGTCATGGTTTGAGCGATTGAGAAGCGGACAATCTTCCTAGATAAAGGGGGAAGCTGTATGACCTTCTAAGAAGATGATTAGAACGTGAGTCATCGTAACAGAAAGAAAAAGCGCTCTTACTTCTACAGTCTCATTACTGTTCCCGTCATGCAGTACTCTCAGTTTATATGCACTCTCAGCATACAGTACATCTGAAGACTCAAAGTCGACGGCCTCTTGAGAAGTACTCAGTTGAAGCTCGTCCAAGGTTTCAGTATGAACGGCGTTGTGCGACTGAGAAGGCTCAGGCATCGCCAATGATTGAAACAAGGATCTCGATTTACAAGTGACATTGCCTGAAACAAGGTGTACACCGCATTGAAAAAAAGGCAGAAAAAATTCGGAGTAATCTTTACAAGCTGCATGAGAAAGGCTGAATAATTATAGGGAGGGACATACACATTGATAATCCCTCCCGATCTGATTTGACCAGAGTCGCCGATCAGCGATTCACACAAGCACACCCAACAGAGAAAAGGAAGCGAAAGATGATTGACCAATGATACTGAATATACGGATGCGGCATCTCAGCCGGCGTGCTGAGGCGCAGCCAAGAGAGAGTATCGTAATGTAAGACAGCATGGAGATGTGAAAGAATGTCCGGGGAACTTGTTTTTGCAGCATCGCCTGGCTTCAAGCATTGGTGCCGTTATTGGCACAAAATCCTAGCATGTCGATAAGGGAAACTGAGAGGCGGCTTGTGCGGGTGCTAGGAATCAATTATGGGCGAGCAGCGTTCTATCATACCAGATCACCAGCGAAAGATCAATTCCGCCAAACAAAAAGTGAAATCCACACGGCATGCAGTATCAATCTTTTTCTCATCTTCCAATGATTATTTCCTATGTTGCACACATTCGGAGTCTGTCATCACGCTGTCACTGATTGCCGAATACATCCAGACCATCTACGACACCTATTATCATGGGCAATGGGACTTCTCGCCTAAGATTTCATACGCACCAAAGGAGCATGAAGATTACAGCTTGACATTTCCAAAAAGGATCCTAGTAGCGATTATCAATGCGGCGACTTCATATGTAGTTATACCAAAGGCACCATCACTTCCTGTAACAATTGGGGAAATATTGACTGCGATTATCCCCGCTGGGTATCACCGTTGTCATGAGGCCTCAAATGGGCCAAGCGATGTAGGGAACAGCCAACAGAAGGCGTGTGGCTGTAAGAACACCTTGCCCTGAAAAGGCGGATGTGGTGGAGAGAGACTGCACCGTAAAAATCGGGTTATCTGAACACTTAGGAAGTCAGTACGATCGTTAACTGCAAAGACAGGACCTGAAGCCATCATTGTCAGATCAGTTTTAGGGGGTCTGTACAGATTATGAGATGGGTCAACACCAAAATGTGAGCAAGCGAGGCTGAGGACGGCAAATCCGGGTCTAATACAGCGTGCCCCGCTTCCGATCCAGCAAAGACGACAAGGTTTATCAAGCGAGCTTAGATGATCGGCAGACTACTTTGGTCCTCCGTCAACGTCACATACTAAAACTCGGCGGAATCTGCGGCCCCTTGTCAATGGAAGGCGCCAGATTGAGCTTAAAAGTCGCAGAGACGCCACGTACTAAAACTCGGCGGAATCTGCAGTCCCTTGTCAGCGTCACGTACTAAAACTCGGCGGAATCTGCGGCCCCTTGTCAATGGAAGGCGCCAGATTGAGCTTAAAAGTCGCAGAGACGCCACATGCTAAAACTCGCGGTCCCTTGTCAACGTCACGTACTAAAACTCGGCGGAATCTAGAATTGAACTAAAAGTCACAGGATCTTCAAAATTCAGGAGGATACGCGAGTGTTAGGACGGGGAGATTATTGGGGGGAGAGAGGACAAAGCAACGCAGATGTCAACAGCACTAAAAATCGCCAAGCTGAAACAAACTCAGATCACATAGATCCTGATCCAGTGCATATGGGTTCTGTATGTTCCCAATTTGGGCATCTTGCATGAACCTATCTACATATAATAATATAGGGCTCGTTGCGGAATCCCGCAATTATGGAGCTCAAAACGCCGCCTTCAAGTCCTATATACAAATCTGCCTGTCCTACGTGTCAAGAGACAAAAGTAAGAGGCTCTGATACTTCTCAAGGATAACAGCTTACACTTCATGACTTCTTAGGTCCCAGAACCCATCCTTTATAATAATTGAAATGTGCCGTGGGAACTTGTCAGCGTACCAGCAAGCGAAATTGAATCTGATACCTCTCAATGGTCTCAGGAAAGATCGAAGCCGGAGATCTGCATTATAGGAAAATATGGTGAGAATGACTATTATCCCCAAGATTCAGGGGGGACTTTATCTGTCAAACATCTCCAGTATGGTAGCTTCTACAGAGGCTGAGAAGCACACGCGATTTCTAAGTATGATTATAGGTAAGGACAAGGCTTTCCGGATCCCTTGTACTATCAAGAAGGCGGATGGGGCGGATATTCGCCTCGAAAAGTCATATGTACAGGCGGATCAAGGTTCTGATATGAATGTCATTTCTACTGGTTTGGTACATCAAATAGGCCTAGATATGTACTCTCTTTCGAAGATAGGATTCCGAGGCCTAACTATGCGTACTGCTGACCATCGGGAGACACTTCTGGAACACTGGGTCTGGTTGAACATAGGTGTGGAGGGCGTCTGGAGAATTGCCATGAGGGATTCGGGTGAGGCAATTCGCGAAGTTACAGGTCCGGAGCTTGTCTTTTGTGAGGAGCATAACCTACTTATGTATCCCAAGTATGCCCTCGCCGCGAGCAAAGCAAAAGCAGCTTGTGCGGAGACAGATTCAGAGAGCTCTTCTAGTTCTGATAGTGAGGACCATTTATCCGATGTTGAAGACCCGAAGCTACCTTTTCAGTAAGTCCTCAGCAGGACTCTAAAAGGCCAGGGCAACATATGCCTACTATTGGACCTGGCCCATCAGACGTCAGAGCGACGTCTACTCAGAGCTTAAGTATCCCTTTCATCATAACCGTGTGAACGGTGACTCGTACGCAGGTCGTTGCCTCCGAGCATGCAACGGCGGCAGATCTTGCAGTACCCTAAGGTTCAACTCCCACATGGCGAGTGTAAGTAAGGTAAGCCCTTATACAAATAATCCTTGCTAAGAGGCTTTTTGCTAATGCAATGTCAAATGGCACAGTGTAACGAGCTAACCCTGAAACAGCACAGCTGAGCACGCTACTGGCCAAGTCGACCTCGATTATTGTTCCTCTGGTTCTGACGCTGCAAGACAGGTTCGTGCTGCGCAGCGGAATCTCTACATGTCTGTTCCTTTCTATTTACTCTGTGTAACCTCCGTTTTAGACCTCAAATTGTGCATACTGAACTGCAAGTCAACGGCACTCACGACGTTTCGCTGACCGCGCGTTCTTTACTACCTTGCTGTCATCCACTCATTTCCACATGACACTCCGTCCTCGATACTCAATTCGTTCCTCATTGTATATGCCGGTGCACCCTGGCCCTTCCACCATTGGCCGCAAGCAACCCTCAACTCTTCATGCCTTTAGATCGATTCTATGGTGGAACCGGTCTTGATATCCTCTACCCGATACCAATCATGAACAACCATCATTTTTCAGAGTCCGAATGGGATCCTTCACATCTTGTATGTCTCTCCATTCTACCCCGTACGTTCCTGCCTCTGCCTTGTATTTACACCGGTTTTGTGTGCAGATACCGATCAACCAGAACGTGTATGAGACGCCTTATCCTATCCCAAGAATCCCTCCGCCAATAGAGATCACGCCACTACCAGGACATGTCATGACATACCCAAGACCGAAAAGCAGCCCCAGCACTTTTGGGCCCAACGTTGAAGATCTGGTCTTTGCGGAGAACCCTTCCCGGATGAAGAATGAAGACTATCACCAGCAGTTGTATTCCATGTCCCCAATGCCGACAACAAAGGCACCAAATCCTTATCTTGGAGGGGATTATGCAACGCCGAACCTGAGCATATCGCCTGGTAGACAAGGCCTGATTCCAATCGCACCAGACCCCGTTGGTCTTCGACAGATGAACGCTCAGAAGCGTATGCGAGAGGAGGAAGAGTACTCGGAGTACGGCCAAAGGAAACGGAAGCGAACGCCATCTCAGTCTGGTCCGGTAGAGCTCAACGAAGAAGAGCAGTTGTTGCTTCGGTTGAAGGAAGAAGAGAACCTCCCTTGGAAAGATATCGCCGTGCGTTTTCAAACGGACCTTGGCAAAATGTACCAAGTTCCAGCGTTGCAAATGCGATTCAAGAGATTACGTGAGCGTATGAGGGCTTGGAGTGAGACTGATGTGAGTTTTGAGATTTTTTTTGTTACTCCCAATCATCTGTGTTCTGATTCTGAGAAAGGTTCAAGCTCTTGAACAAGCCTACGAGTACTGGGAGAAATTCCAATTTGACATTATCGCCGCAAAGGTATACATTATCCGTCTGAACCACATTCACCCTTCGAGCCGAGTACACTAACATGTCTATGATCAGATGCTGGACTTCGGGGCCTCCGAGCGGTGGCCCGCCAAGTACTGTGCCCGGAAGTGGGAGGAGATACACCCAGGAAGACTACCCAGGAAGACACACTCCAACTTCCTCCAGGACCCATGGGACACCGAACGCGCAAGCCCCGCGGACTCAACCATAAGCCACAGTCCACGTCCATTATGACTGCTCATCTCGCAATACCCCACGTGATTTATTTTTATTTTTAGACGCACTGTTCAGCAAATTGGCGATAGCATCACAGCCCGGAGTTGCCGAGACGCTAGATTAAGGAGTCATACGGGGAAATCGCAAGAGCATAGTCAGCGAAGTCATTTCCAGGAGCCAGCGTTTTGATACAGGAATCTTTGATGAACCTAAGGTAGACAGTAGACACGTTAGTGTTGTTAGCATTTTTGACGTTTTTGAACCTATAGAAGTATAATTCGATTTCTCTGCTGTTCTACAATCTGGGTATTTAGAAGAATGGTTACATGTAAGGGATAAGTCTCCAGCCTTTCTCATGCGGGAGTTCTTTGCCCTTTTTTTTCATGCAGTGTTTGCCTTGTTTACAGAAGCTATATCCGATTCGTATATTTCGGTCATTTGCAATGCCTAAACCTTCAATATATGACATTTCCAATGTAAACCGTCGTTATGGCTGCACAGTTCACTAGGAAATCTGCCTAAATATTGTTCTCCAGGTATTGGCGTGGTTACAGTAGTCATCTCCCGTGGCTCCCTAGTAGAACTACCCTAACAGGTCCGGAGTAAGGTGGCCGTATACCTGGGATGGCAACGGACTACATAGACATGAGGCATGCTCGACCAATGATCGGAGGAAGGTTATACGACAGGGGTGGGAGATGTCGAAGAGGGACGAGAATCTGTGCAAGTGGGAAGTGATCATTAAAGATAGTGCCGCGGTCGAGCTCTGCAGTCGAGCTGCCGCAGTCGAGCCGCGAAACCAGGATGATTGGCTACCTACCTACCTTAGCTTTTCCTGTTCATGCTAGGTAGGTATGCTGCAGGAACTCGTAATGAAAGATGTGCGGAACCGGGGAGCGCTATGCTTAAAGTTGGATAGCTTGAGCGCGGGTAGCAGCCATGGCACCATCCAAGTACCTTATGCATGGTCAAGTCGCGCGGCCAGGCCACGCAGCGGATACAGTAAGGCGCGGCTTATACACTCATGGTTCACAAAATTTTAGTCGATCTTTTCGCTAGGAGGTATGTGTACTTTGCAAGGGAGAGCTACCTACCTTACCTACCTAAGGTAGGTACCTAATGGGCTGGACATTGCATTAGCAAAAAGCCTCTTGACAAGGATTATTTGTATGAGGGCGTAAGCCAGCTACTGTACTCGTATTTACCGGGTTTCCGCGCACACTGGGTTTCCGCGCACTCTAACCTAGACAGGTTAGTTTTAGACAGTATCGAGTGTACAGGTCCTTCCTGCAGCGGGCTGGACATTGCTTAAGCGTTGCCGGGCTTGTTCAGGTATAGCTGGCTTACGCCCTCATACAAATAATACTTGTTAAGAGGCTTTTTGCTAATGCAATGTCCAGCCCGCTGCAGGAAGGACCTGTATGTACAGTACCTAAGGTAAGGCAAGTCAACCGGGTTGCGAGTACGTACTAAGGTTTGTACTCCGTACGGAATATGTCACCTCCTTACCCCCCCAGGCATGATGGCTCGATAAATGTGATGGAATGCCAAGCGACGCTTCAATTCAAAACATCTCTTATATTCGTGGTAGTCCAGATGAGGTTCTTGATTGATGTCACATAGGGAGAATACCCCGGAGCGCGCATGAGCTCATTACTGGTAGAGCAGATGGATTTGACCATTATTGTGAGACGAATAGATGGAAGATTCAGGTTCAGAACCATCGAAACGGCAACGGCTGGATTCCTATAATGTATCGCAGCAGCAACACCTACTCTTGTCACACATTACCACCACCACAGCCGCCCCCGATCCCACAGTCCACATACCACGAAGCTCCTCCCCATGAGCATAGAACTATAAATTTGCCAGATTCGTTCCCTCATGGATATGGTGCTACGCGATCTCCTGACGAATATCCGCAATATGCTGCCGCACGAAATTTGAGTTCCACCTCTAGCGAGGCTCAGCATTTTCCACCGCAACATCTAGAACATGCTGTGCATTTGTCGGGATACCCACCCCAAGATGGACCATTGAATGGCAACACACACCATGGTCTTCCAATGGCGAATTACAACGAACAGAACTACACCGTTACACAAGGACACGCCCCAGAGTATAGTCAATCACCCGTCAACGTCGGGCCCCATTCCTACGATGCATCTGGTTACGGTGCATCGCCTGGCTATCATTCAAGCATGCAGAGGCCCAAGAAAGGGAATCGTGCTCAGCAAGTACGCTTCTTCAGCTGCCGAAACCGATCACGACTAATGCATTCTCGTAGGCGTGTGACGTCTGTCGTGCCAAGAAAGCAAAGTGCGACGAACAGAGGCCTGAGTGCGGTACTTGTCGCGAAAACCGGGTGAGCTGTAATTATCAAACCGTGGTGCCAGCCAAGTAACACTTTCCATGTCTTCCATTTACTCATGACCAGCTAATACAATTCAGAGCCGATCGTGCAAACCAAGCAATCCTGGAACAGTTGGCCGCTCAAAAGGATGACATGCAAACGCTGAATCGAACCGTGGAGGGTAGGCTTGAGCGTATAGAACAAATGTTGTCCAACATGAACAGCCCTAAGCCGGCCACTGGCTCTACACGCGAAAGTCCAGACATCAAATCCGTACCCAGACACTTGAATAGTATGGAAAGCCCAAAGAGAAGGCCTGCAACAGAACAAAAGACCGCACCGTATGTGTTGTCTCAACAAGCTAAAAACCGAGAGCAGAGGACGGTTGACACAAGTCCAAGCGGATCCCACATTACCACTAGTACCGATTCAACCGGAGCAGATGTTGGTTTGTTACGTGACAGTGGCCCAGGAGTTATACCAGAGATTCCTATCCCAATAGAGCACAGTACCGCCGCTCACAGGCTGCTTCGCTGGCCGTCGATCAGCGCACTGGTCAAGCAATCGAAGCTCGTGCGACAGGTGAGAGAAGACTATGTTATGGAGCATGAAGAGCTGAAGGGGGTCCTACGAGTGTATGGTCGAGGTGAAGGAAAAGATTATCTTGATGGAGGTCAGCCAGGCGCAGCAAGTCCCGCAACCAGCTCTACTAGTGGCCGAAGCGAAGAGACTGCAGAAGCACGTAGTCCAGCTTCACCACCGGAAGGCCTGTGGGGCACTGACCTTGATCACTCAAACAACGTCGAGCCGCGTATTACGAGTGCAATTGGTGGTCTTACTCCTGAGAATCACTTGAAGCTTGATCCAAAAACCCTCCGCCAGCTACTTCAAAGCTATTTAGATAACATCCACATTCTCCATCCTTTCCTCGACAAAGGCCGGTTGACCCGTATGGTTGAACGTTTCTCGATGCGATATAACCCCTCCGAGCAGAACCTGACAAAGATGTTGTTCTCTGGACCTGCTACCTCGGGTACAAGTTTCGATGGTTCGCATCGAGCTGCAAAGAGAAAGCTTTCGGATGGTTATTCTCGCAATTTTGTCCAAGAGCCAGGCTCCATTCCACATCCGCCAAGCCCGAATATCACACCTGAAAAGTCGCCTGCTAATGCAATTGTTCTCCTTGTGATGGCATTGGGGAAGATATGCCAGTGGAAGGATCCTCTGCCAGGGCCTGTATCTGGACATTCGGGAGACACGCCCGTGCCCTCGAGAGTTTATACGTCTTCACGAGCGCAAACCGATTCTCCACCTCCTCTATCGTTGAGGCAGTCTCCAATGTTGTCAATGCCTCCCGCAACGAGCATGCCAGCCTCTTCAACGATTTCTGGCCTCCGCCTTACCAATTATAGTCCTCGGTCGTCAACCGAAGAAGGCTCTGCTTCACCAGCTCCCAGAAACATTGACGTCATACCAGGTTTGGCTTACTACGCCAAAGCTACAGATATCTTGGGCAACGTGCACGGTAGCAACGAGTTAGCCAACGTGCAAGCCAACCTGTTGGCAGGTCTTTACGCCGGTCAACTAGCGCGAACCTTCGAGAGCTGGAGTTGGATACATTCGGCTTGTAGAGCGTGTCGATACCTTGTACGAGATCCAACTTTAGCAAGGGAGCGGGATCTGCCGCGAAAGGACCTGATCAAGTTTGCGTTCTGGACGTGTTCGCAATTAGAGAGCGATATTCTGGCGGAACTTGACCTACCTCGAAGCGGGATTCAGGACATGGAGCTCGAGTATCCGAAAGGCTTTTCTGAGTTGGCGGACTTTGAACATATTGATAACCAAGGCGTTAACGTTCCAGGAGCGGTCAAAAAGATGATGAGTTACTACTCGTTTCAGATCCACATCCGCAATAGCCTTAATAGTATGCAGAAAGATCTTCATCCCCCAGAAAATCTTGAGCGCAAGACGGATTTCTTCAACATGCGCAATATTCACGACGAATCTCTCCAGAACTGGAGAAACGTGCTTCCACCTTGGTTACAGTGGAAAGATGATGATGAGCCATCTCCGGATATCAACGATGCCCGACTACGCGCAAAATATTACGGGGCACTTTATATAATCCACCGACCGTTCCTCCGCCACTTACTTGACAGTGAGATAATCGCTCAAGGAACCGACTCACCTCAATCAGATGTTCTCAAAGGAGCTCTCAACAAGCCATTAGCGTACTCTGCTCAGTCTCACGAGCGAAGTCGGGGCGCAATGACCCCGCCAAGGTCGACGGGCGCTGACTCAAACGGCCAGGCTGAAATCCTCCATTCAGCTAAAATTTGCGTCAAGGCCGCCATGCGAAGTACTGTGGCGTTCGACAATATATTGAATCGCCAACGTCTGATTGTGACCAACATTTTTGGCACAGCTCATGCGTAAGTAGCCACTCCTGTGACCCCTCGAAGCATCTGCAATCAGACCAGTCCTTTTCAAACCCTTGATATTAGTCTTGTAGTTAATACGACCGTGTGGTTAGGCAATTCGGCAACATCCTGGTTCTGGCTGCTACATACAAATCAAGCTTGCATTTCCTTGTCCCAGCTGAACAGCTCGAGCACTTATTCGACCACACAATCAAATTTCTGCGCAGCCATCACCCCATTTCCAGTACGCTCGCCCAAGACGCACTGATTCTCGAAAGCCTACGACAGGTTATCTTTGAACAGCCGAGCCTCTCTTTCTCATCCGCTGATTGAAAGTCCTACCAAGGTGTTCACACATCCCGTTCTTGATCCCATACAAATCTACCTCCATGGTCAATGTCCATACTCCAGCACTTCTACCAGTAGCGCGGCCATCCGCTGCTTGTGACCACTATATAGTCATTGTTCGCGCAGCTTCTTGCAGGTAGCTTCATATAAATCAAAGGATGTAATAGGCTAAATGAAAGCACTGGAAGTGTACTATTTGCCAACACTACCTGCTCGTAAAATACGTTTGTATATCTGATGGGTCAGAAGAACGGGGCGGTGGTCGGTCAACATCGCCTTCTTCCTCCAGTTTTGCGGGGCGGTTAGTGGACCGCCGTCCACCCAGGAAGGTTTCCATCGTACGTGTTGCTTGCGGGGCCTTCCGCGCCCTTGCTTCATGTCTCTCTCGTCGATGATCTCTCCTTCCCAACTCTGCTGCTCATAGACAATCATCCGAGATCGTCCGCCTGCAAAATCTTGCCATCATCGCTTGCATCTCCCTCTATACTTCCGGGAAGACTTCTCGCAAGCGGTAGACCGACATCTTCGTCGTTATCCCGCCTCCGCCTCTTTCTCGTCCCACCAGTCTCCATCGGGCTTAGCGGCCGAGGGATCTCCGTCTGACGACACAGCGCCATTATCACGTGGAGGAGAGGTTTTTCTTCCTTCCCGTGGAGGGTTGAGCATCTGGGTCAACAGTCTATTACCGCCCTGCTGTCAACAAAAATACTGACATACCTGCAGGCAGTCGACGTCGTTTTCGTCGATAGATGAAGCCGATATACCTACTTGTGTCATCACCTCGTCTCGATTTGGGACTGATGACCCCACCGCAGTCCTTCTACTAGGGTTTTGTCTACACTTTCGGCTTCACACTCCGTGGAGCGTGAGCTTTTAGCTTGTATTGGGTGACAAGAAGGTCAGCATGGTCACAACAAACGTGTAGGCTACGTTTTTGACGGAAGAGGTTGCAGTAGTCTGCGTCTCTCAACCGACCGGCCTGAGCATGGATTACACTGCTTCTGTCTTGTGATAGTATCATTTACTGAGCATCATTGCAACCATCTAGAGGTGAAACCACTTTTGTCTGTATCGGTAAAGCCTTAGATGAACTTCATCAGCCTACATCGTTCGAAAGTCCAGAATGACCTACAGCGGCATTGCCACTCTATACCGGTGTAGAGAGTGATGTACAACCAAGATATTAGGTACATCTGAGCCCATGAGGAAAACCTGCTCAGATGAGGTTAGGTCCGCTCGATTCATCAATTTGGAAATGACATTGGGTTCTGGAATTATAGAATAAAATTCTGTTCAACCTTTCACATTCCTCCTTAAACCATTATCTAATTAATCTACAAATAACCACATCTTCAAGCCTCCCTCGATAGTTGGGAACACTCTTAGGTTTGATGATCTGTGTTTCTTTTTAGCTGACCTCTCGTTTATAGCAAACAGACCAGCGCGGCCATATTCTCTGTGCAATTGCATTAACAACCCAGCTTTAGCCAGATCTCCCTATCACGTATACGCAGCACGCAAAGAGCTCGCTAGACTAGTCGAGGCCGCAGCAAAGCACACGAAGACCTCTGACTATGCTCTTGTCTCACTCTGTAATCATCCTAGCCAGCTCACATCAAACCTCAGGCAAAACGCCCGCACTTTGACATAAATAACATCACCACAGATTCAAAGTGACCTGATTGACTTTATGAATGAATTTGCACCCATGAACTGGCGACAACGGGTCCAGAAGGCTGAAGAAAGTTCTCCACAAGGGGGCAGAATGTAGAATCATGAAGATGGGTCGAAATTGTCCAGAAGACAAAGGATGCACTAGAATCAACTCAAGGAGAAAGATATTGATGTACGCAGATTTAGCAGATATGAAAGACGTTTGAGAACAGGAACAATGAAGCGGATGATGATGAAGATGGCGGAGGCAGCGAAGGAAAGAAAACAATGGCAGAATAGTTGGTAGCATGGATACGGAGCCATGAAAGTCTTTGATGACCATGGAGTATGATGTCTCGACGCGTCAAGCAAATCTTTACCCGGCGTGGTGGGTGGGCGAGGAGGGAACCAACCATGAGCCTATTGGCGAATATTGGACCGAGATGCATGATCACCTCGCTCGCCTCAAAACCGGTCTCGCATAGAAGTAAGGTTGACCCAGAAAACGATCAAAGAAAGAGGAGGATGACGAAGCTCATCAGGAAGACTGCAAAAGTAAGGGGAGCTTTGATGCCTTTGGGCAGCTATGATATGATCACCTCATAGTCGCGGCATCAATCAAGGATGGTGTCACCGTCCAGGACATTAGGAATCGGTCTGTGGTGCTTAATTGGGATTCGCCACGCTGACCCATGTCATGTGGCACTTACACACGGAGACTACTTAGATACCGCCTCACTTGTTGCTAGCCCTTGCTGGGCGCCAGTCAAGCCCTCGTCAAGAATTCTGAGGGTGCTGACAGCATGTCGAAATCCTTCCTACATAGTGGCAAATGCACCGCACCTGCCTCCTCTTCCACACTGTTGTGCCAGGAACTCTGGGGTGATGGAGCAGGCACCACGATGCAAAGACCAGGCTGTGTAGGTCTAAGCCACGTTCTGACCTTCTATAAGATGAACAATGTTCTTCACCAAACCCTCCTACCCGTCGTACATTTCCTAACCCTACATTGACCTGATTCTGTATTCATCGACTTCGGGTATTGAACATGGACGGTGTGTACCGTGATTCGGAAGCCGGTGTCAAGAGTTCCAGACCCGATTTCACGCTTATGGGACAACTCAGGGCGACTATCTTTAGGTCGTGGATCAACATTCTGTTCCTCATGATACCGGTCGGCATTGCTCTCAACTTCATGCACATCAACCCAGTGGCTACTTTCATTACCAACTTCGTTGCTATTATTCCGCTGGCAGCCATGCTGAGTGATGCGACCGAACAGATCGCTTATCATATCGGGGAAACGCTGGGCGGTCTGCTTAATGCTACCTTCGGGTGAGTGTTAATCACCACTTATTGCTTGCGGCTGATTGTGTACTAGAAATGCCGTTGAGCTTATCGTGTCGATTATTGCTTTGACACAAGGTCAAGTGGACATTGTTCAGGAATATTTGATCGGAAGCATGTTGTCCAATCTGCTATTGGTCATGGGGATGTGCTTCATCGGAGGCGGCATCAACCGTGTTGAGCAGCAGTTCAACGTGACGGTGGCGCAGACATCTTCGAGCTTGCAGATTATGGCCGCTGCCACCCTCTCCATACCAGTGGGATTTCAAGCGTGGGCTCGAAGCAATACAGGTATGTTCAAATGTGCTCTGAATTAACAAGACTAACATACTGTCTTTGACTTTCTTAGGTCAGACCAGTGCAGAAATAGCTGAGAACGTAACGAGAGTCTCACGAGGAATTGCTGTTGTCTTTCTCTTTACATACGCAGCATGTTTATTTTTCCAGCTCAAAACTCATGCATCGATGTACAACACCCCAGGTCCAAAGACAAAGAGACGATCGCAGAACGAAGACGTGGTCAACACGAATGCTGTGGGTTCGACTGAGGAGCGAAGTCCCGTCGTACAGGCAATGGATGCTTTGACACAGAACTCGGAAGAACCATCTGAACAGGCGCAAGTGAGACTGTGGGTTGCGATACTAACCCTCGTCGTATCCACCATTTTTGTCGGCATCTGCGCCGACTTCATGACACGGGCTATTAATGACATGTCCCCGAGGAATGGAACGGGCAAACTGTCAAGAACTTTTGTGGGGCTTATACTTGTACCTATTGTTGGGAATGCGGCCGAGCATGCGACTGCCGTCACCATGGCCATCAAGGACAAGATGGACCTTGCCATTGGAGTCGCAATCGGCTCCAGCACGCAGATTGCCCTTGGTGTGATTCCATTTGTCGTCGTTGTTGGCTGGATCCTAGGTAACGAGGATATGAACCTGGCGTTCGACGGATTCCAGATTGCATTGCTTATCGCTGCGGTCTTCCTGATTAGCTCCCTGATCCAGGATGGAAAGTCTAACTGGTAAGCACTCCTGTTGAATGACTTCTTGACAACGACACCTTACGAACAATGACTAGGCTTAAAGGTGTGATTCCGATAACATTATACATCGGCATAGCTATAGCTGCTTGGTTAGCGACTCCGTCTCCGTGACCTATCCCTGCTAATACAAACATAGGTACTATCCGTCGAGCAGGAGCTCTGAAGGATGAATGCCTTATTTGTTCATGTTCCTAGGTCTACATCTGCGAAACGAAAATATTGCAAGGGAATTGGCTAGGCCCGAAAGCGACGCCATGCCACTTACGGGCAGACATTGCCTATCGGCGCTTGGGGTAACGACGACGAGGATCCACCAGGACTAGGCACTGCTGGATGGCGATTATTAGTCCCTTTCGAAACCTGCTCAAGGCTTATTACTCGCGCTGCAACAGAGGTTCCTGAGCGCCGTCTTCCTGGAACCATACTATATTGAGCCCAAAATTCACCGTCTCATGATGTGAAGTCTGGCGGCGCCAAGCAGGGCTTTGAAGAAAGCTGCTTGTCTTTGCTCTGAATGATACCGGGATGCTGCGATTGGATATGCTTTTTTTGGCATCAGTCACTTTTGTTAATTTCTTGCATGTTTGGGCACTAAGCGTGGCTTCAGTTCTTGAGAGTCATGTCAGCCTATTTCGCCTCGTATTTTAGCCTCTTCCTAGCAAATGGCTTCATATGCTTTGTGTTACGCTCGAAGAGCTGTCATTGACGGAAACTTGGTGAGCACACGCATCAGATCCCTTGATAGCCAGGTTGTAGTATAGCTTCGTCTATTTCCCACACTTCGCTATTGCTAACTTCTTCGTCTTGCCATCGTTGTAGTAATGGTTAGCCTGCTTCTTTGGGTCAGGGTCAAATGCTTGTATCAGCGCAATGAATCTGATTTGCTCGTCAGAACGAGAGGAAACATTCGGATTTCGTCTCTTTCATTGTTAACTGCTTGCGAAACGCTTCTTGGTGGCTTGAACCTGATTCGTTCCGTCAAAATAAAAAGATTGAACTATGAAGAGGGTTTTTTATCTATTTAGATTTTCCCTCATATATCGTCATATGCGAAACCTGTATCGTTTTTTTTGAATTTGCCGAGAGCCTCATGAAAATTAGCGAATCTTCAAAAAGTGCAAAATAAGAAACCAGATTTGTAGAATCAACCTCACTGCCCCCCCAGTGGTTCATATGTAGTATATTCAGTGCTTCATATGTGATCTATCCAGTGCCTCATACGTGGCCCGTCCAGTGCCCCATATGTGATCTATCCAGTGCTCCATATGTGACCTACCCAGTGCTCTATATGTAGCCTACCCAGAGCTTCATATGTAGTATATCCAATGCTTCATATGTAGTATATCCGATGCTCCATATATGATCTATTCAGTGCCCCATATGTGGTCTATCCAGTGCTTCATACGTAGTATATTCAATGCGACCTACCCAGTGCTTCATATGTGACCTACCCAGTGCTCTATATGCAGCCTACCCAGTGCTTCATATGTAGTATATTCAATGCTTCATATATGGTCTATTCAGTGCCTCATATGTGATATATTCAGTGCGATCTACCCAGTGCTTCATATGTGATCTACTCAGTGCCTCGTATGTGATCTACTCAGTGCTTCAATTGCGATCTATTCAGTGCTTCATATGCAGTATATTTAATGCTTCATACATAGTCTATTCAGTGCTTCATATGTGATCTATCTAGTGTCTCTTATGCGACTTACTGAATAGATCTTATATACTAAATATGAAGCACTGAGTAGATCGAACATGAAACACTGAATATACTACATATGAAGCATCGAATATACTACAAATGAAGCACTGAATAGATCACATATGAAGCACTGAGTAGGTCACATATAGAGCACTGGATAGGTTGCATTGAATATACTATATATGAAGCACTGGGTAGTCACATATGAAGCATTGAATAGATCACATACGAAGCATCAGATATACTACATATTGAGCACTGAATGGGCCACATATGAGGCGCTGGATATACTACATATGAAGCATCAGATACACTACATATGAAGCACTGAATGGGTCACATATGGATGACTGGGTAGGTCACATATGAGGCACTGGATGGGTCATATATGAGGCACTGGACGGGCCACATATGGGGCACTACATGGGTCACATATGGGGCACCACATGGGTCACATATGAAGCACTGAGTATACTACATATGAACCACTGGGGGGGCAGTGGGGTTGATTCTACAAATCTGGTTCTTATTCTGCATTTTCGCTAATTTTGATGGGCTCTCGGCAAATCCAAAAAAAACGATACAGGTTTCGCATATGACGATAAGATTTTATAATTTTTCCTTATTCAAAGTGGTATCGGAAACCTGTGTCATTTTTTATTTTTTGCCGAGAGCCTCACCAAATTTAATGGCGAATCTGCAAAATATGAACCAGAGCTGTATGATCGACCCCACTGTGCTTCATTAGCAACGCAGTTGCTTTTACTGATCGATTTTGACCCCTTTTGCGACAACCTTATCTTAATTCTTTGTAAAAACCTATTACTGTTAACCATTCGATTTTCAATGAAGTGTCGGTTTTTCTATTCGGCTTCGTGTTTACACTTTTTACCTTCTGCAACATGCCTTCTATATCTCCTAACAGCTATGTGTTCGAACACTCGTCATTCGCTTCACGACCTACTTCATGGCCTACTTCACGACCTACTTCATGGCCTACTTCATGGCCTACTTCATGGCCTACTTCATAGTATGCTTCATACATGCTTCATAGCACATGCTAACTGAACCGGCCGGTCCCACGAATCGGAGGGAGCTGGCTGGTCGCTGAACCGGCCGGCTTCACGAGAGGGAGCTGGCTGGTTGCTGAATCGGCCGACTCCACGAATCGGAGGGAGCTGGCTGGTTGCTGAACCGGCCGGTCCCACGAACAGGAGCTCGCCTTCAGGGCTAGAGCTAGTCCCGATAGGGAATATCGTTTGTTACTCAGCCGGTACTGCTGAGCTGGGGCTTCGATATGAACCTTCCAAAATGAAGGGAGTCAAGGGAGCTCGCCGGAAACTCGATGACAAGAGCTTGAAATGTCAGTTCTTGGACTACGAGGGAGCTCACCATATGGAGGGAGCTCGCCGGCTATAAAAATGAATAGCAATCCCGTCATCAATTCCGGGCTAAGCACATTGATACGTCGTATCACTATGTCCGGAACAAGGTAGAAGAGGGAGCAATCAGATTGGAATACATATCCATCGATCAAATGGTGGCCGACGGCCTAATCAAGCCCCTGGACGCAGGCAAATTCCTAAGGTTCAGGTCAGTCATGGAACTAGCTTCGAACGATGAAGCTAACCCCGTCGAGCATGGCGCCGGCGAGTAAAAGAGCATGGATATACAGTCAGTGTAGAGGGTCTGGATAGCTTCGTATAGAGCTCCAATTCCTAAGAGGGAGTGTTGGAAATAGGGAACAGTACTGTTACCCCTGTGGTTAGTAATATCTCTCTACCCTCGTGTCCTCGTATACCAAGAATCAAGGCCTAGTATCACACCACCATCCAAGTCGACTGTCACCTCACCACACCCCAACCCATCACCATCAAAACTCGTCACCATCAAGCCAAACCCATCAAGTTCAACGCCATCGCGACGAATCCCACCAAGCCTATCACCATCAAATCCATTTCCATCAAGCCTGCCGCCATCAAATCCAACCCATCATCACCAAGCCTCTCATAACCAAGCCCATCACTAAGCTTACATCGTCAAGTCGATGAAGCTGACAAAGAATGTGCAGAACATACATTATGCTATGCAGTTGGCAAAAGGCAATTGATACAAGGCACGATCGCAAGAGCCATCCGGTAAGAGGTGACGCAATTGTGAGTTGATGAATACATGGCTTTTCAGGCACCTGGGTAGTGGCGAACTTTTGGAAGCCAGCGTCACCCAACTACCTATAGATAATAACGGCAATGGTAAGTACAAGGCCATCGGTTCTTAAGAAGTAGCCGTTTAAGCGGTGAAGTTCTATATGATACATTTAATCATCCTTCTTGTTTTGGTTTTAGGCCCTTAAACTTCCTTTTTGATGTTCTGAATTTTGTATCATCAACGGACTTTGTTATTCTGGCTTGCGCTTCGAGTCTTGCGCTTCGAGTCTTGCGCTTCGAGTCTTGCGCTTCGTCGTAATGTAGAGGATAAAAGCTCCGGATTGTTGGCATATAAGGCGCCCGTGGTGATCTTAGAAGAGTTATATCTTCCCAATGATTGTTCTGTCGATGCATGGTCTATGGGTGTGTTGACTCTCAAATATACCCTCTTTGGCCCCTGGTTGCTGCGTACCTCAGAGTGGTCAGGCAGGCAGTATATCAAATACTCAGGATTCTCGTCCTGGTCCAGGTTGGCAAGCTCTAACTGATCTCGCCAATGCGATGTTGGAATTCGACCCCGAGAAGCGTCCGTCGGCCACGGACTGTTCAACAAAGCTTTCCCGTGTGGGCGCTATACAGACGGACTCGGAAGTACAGCAATATCTCATGAATCTTGATTTCTTACAGCGTCAAAAGACTATTCCGAATGTTTCAAACAGTCTTTTGCCTCTTATTTCGAAAATTCAGATCAACCCAGAGTCGAACATGCCAATAACTGATTCCCTTGGAGCCCGTAAGATATTGGGAATTCCACCCAAAGAGTGGGGCTCTCTTCTTCATGAAACCGTCGACAAAGTGCGTTCGAATGTTGAGAGGCCCCAACCTTTTGCCTTAAATGACCTGGCTAGTCTCTTGGCAGCTTCTAGTGAGACTAATAGTTGAACGAATGCGATATATCTCCGCCATCTACAACAACACTTGAAAAAGGCACACCTAGCTGAGAAGTCTGAATTTGTTGGATTCCTACCTGACCAGAGATAATCATATATTGTTTGAAGCGGAGTATGGTTGTTGCACCTTACTTAATGAGCGACCTTGACATGGGCCCTCGTTTTGAAGGGCCAGCCTGATCATGCTGGTTGGTTGGCAGGAAAGGGCAAGAGTTTCCAAGAAGTAACGACCCTCATCTTCTTGTATTTCACTATTCGCCTACCTATTAGACGCTACACATTTTTGTCGCTACCATATTTATCTGTCAAACAGATTGTTAGAAGATAGACATGTAGAAGCAGACACTCGTTTCAGATATAGTCGCTCAGAAGAATTGCTACCTTTCCAATCCACTCTATAGGCAACGTCCTTCCGTATTGTAACCAGAGTTGTCCATACTAAGATGCCCTCTTTCGGATGTACTGAACGTAGACTTGATGTGTGTCCTCAGTCCCCTCGTCGATAACCTAATGGTCAATTAGTACGGATTCAGTCCTTTAATTTATTGCGCAATTACAATATGAAGGCTTGTGCTCTAAGTATCGTTGCTTATATGTCCTTTACTCCATTCTGCATCGTTTGCTGTGAAGCTCATCGTCAACCCGGAATGCGTTTAGGATTCACGATTTGGAGCTCAACTAACGAGACGCAAGATAGTAGACTGTATCAGAATAAGGGTAGTATTGCTTCTTATAGGCTCCAACTGGGACCGGGGGAAGATTTGGCGGGGTTGTGGATTGCTGTCTTCGAGGCATATTTCCCTGCTCTTTGATGGTGTTGGCTATCGAGCATCGACTCCGTTTGAACTATAAATATATATTTTATATGTTTGGGCAAACCCGACAGCCCCCGGCGGTTTCTAGGGCTAAATTTTGCCCTGGAAGCCGCCCTGAGATGTCAAGCACTCCCTCTATCTAGAGTGGGTGGGTGGAGCGAAAGCGAGTTTCTGGCTGAATCTCAAGGGATGAAGGGAGAAACAAGGGGGGGAAACGGGGGGGTAAATAGGCGGTCCCCCCCGCTTTGTCCCCTTGTTCCCTAGCTGCCGAGGTCTGTTGGTAGCCGAGGTAGCAAACCCTTCTACCACTTTCCATGACCTCCTTCGCTTACCGCTCAACAACAAAATATTTCTACCAACGTCTCTTACCGCCATCCATTATTACCATGCCCGGCGAAGACATTCGAGCGAAGGTGTTCACGCATGCGAAGTTCAATGCTCCCGCTCTTCTTGATCTAGGAAGCCAAATTCGGGGAAAGGCTTGCAATTGCGATCTATCGCAAACTCCCGCAACCGGCAGCCTGAATTGAGCAATCACGATCTCCTTCGAAGATGGGATGGAGTGGATCTTCCGCTCTCCACGGAAATACTATGGAGTAAATATGGAGACTGCTGGCAGCCTAATTGCCAGTGAGGCTGCAACCTTGAAGTATATCAGAAGGAACAGCTCGATTCCGGTTCCAGAGATATTTGCCTTTAGGTATAAGCACCTTGCGTGTTGAAAGTGAATAATCTGCTAATAGGTAACAACAGCTCTACAGAAGTTAATCAAATCGAAGTGCCTCTCATTCTCATGAGCAAGGCTTCAGAATCTGCACTTAATGCTTGAGATTGAAATAATCTTTATTGTTTCAAGTTATCCGCTTTGCATGAAAAACCACGTTCATGTCTTACATTCATGAAAAAGAAGAAAATCATGAAGTAAATTGAACGAATCACATCTCAACTGTCACGTCTTCGATTTGATTATATCGGATCAATATTTGAGAAATGTTAGGGGCCGGTATAGAACAAGTCATATGGGTGTCATTTAACTAATAGATAAATGCTACGGAAGGAAAGTATCTACAGGTAAGAACTCGGTTCTTATATGTGTTCCTCAGCTTCGCGCTAGGCCCGAAAGGGTTGGCGCCTTACACAGATGACGCAGGAACCCGATGACATCATAGCTAGCTCGAAGGCTCAATAGGCACGCTAGCCCTATACCAGCCTAGGGTAGTCTGGATTCATCTGAATGGGCTGAATTCATATGAAGGCTGTCAGAGACTAGGCTGGACCATAGATTCTATCAATATAGAGGATTGGTTATTATATTACTTGAACTAGGTACAGAACAATACACCAGGTAATGTACAAGACGAAAGACAAGGAGCGAAAGGAAAGAACGAGAATTCGGCTTCTATATACATGAACCGGGTAATGACAGGACTGAGCAGCAGTTCTATGACTTAAGATTGCAAAGACACGAAACAGGTTTTGGTGTGGCTAGACTAAAATGATGGTGGCTGAATTGATGGCTTGGTTCATTGAACTGTTATACAGGTTCAATGAACACAGCTGGCGTTGATCTATGCCTTAGACTTGAGTGGTGACCTGGCACCATGACAGAGGCTGTATTCAGATCTTGGCTAGAATCGTAACAAGAAAGAAGAAACGTATTAGATCAAGAACTGTCTTTCATCTGCCTTTAACTTATACGGTCGAGACAAATTTAGAGAGAACATTGATCGTGGTTCATTTGCGCATGAAAAGAAATATTATGAGTTTGTTGCTTTATATCTTATGTATCGAAGTAGTCGCTTTATTTCGCTTAGAATTGTTACGATTCTAGCCAAGATCTGAATACAGCCTCCATATGAATTCAGCCCATCCAGATGGATTCAGACTACCCTAGGCTGGTATAGGGCTAGCGTGCCTGTTGAGCCTTCGAGCTAGCTATGATGTCATCGGGTCCCTGCGTCCTCTGTGTAAGGCGCCAACCCTTTCGGGCCTAGCGCGAAGCTGAGGAACATATATAAGAACCGAGTTCTTACCTGTAGATACTTTTCTTCCGTAGCATTTATCTATTAGTTAAATGACACCCATATGACTTGTTCTATGCCGATCTCTAACAAGAATAGTAATGACTGTCATCATTGTATATTATGCTTTGCAGATGCTCACTTTGCTTGTAAATGTGCAACTTATTTATTTTATGTTATATGTAAAAAAATTTCTTATGCAGATTATTCATGTTTTGCTGCTTTGCAAAAATGTTTATTTGCTACATTTTTAATCAAACAATATAGTTCAATCATTTTTTATTAACTTGCTTATGTTTCTTTTCTTTTAACAAAGTTTTTTCATCAGCATATTACTCACCTATTGATTATTTATGTCTGAACATCTGTTAAATGATATTAATAAAATTCTCAACTTTGTTTATGTTGAATTTAATAAATTTCATGAGTTGTTTATGTTGTAGTAACAGACATGCAGTCTTAACAAAATTTATACATAGTTAATACATAAATTTAAAGAATGTTTATGGTTCAAGTTTTTTCTGCTAATCACTTTCAACAAATTAAATACAAAAATGTTTTATTTTAGTTCTTGTTATCACAAATGCAGCAACAAAATACTGAAATAAATAATTTTTATAAATAATTTTTCTTATAATTCTGCATTCTATTTGACTTTTTCATTTGCATGCAAATTGTTTTTGTAGCATGCGCATTGAGATTATTGAAATTTGCGTGATTGCGAAAATTTTGCACACGATTAATGCACAGTATTTCATCATCATGCAGCATCTCAATGTCATTCAAATCATTTGATAATCTTTAAATTTTACTGTAGCTAAACAGTAAATTCATAGTCAGCATTGCATATAGATAAATTTTATTGCTGATCATTATATGATTGATATAAACTGAGAATTTCTGTTTAAAACAATAAAACTGAGTAAATCATTCAGTTGATAAACATTTTATAGCATGATTTATATTATTTCTTTAACTGAGATATTATCATTTTTTTAATGACATAAAACATAATGATGTTTCTTGATAAAATAGTTACAACATATGATTATGCAAATGATGTTATAACTTTCAGATAAAAGTAGTTTAATGATGAAGTTTATAATTATATTCTTTCAACATTTCTGAGAAATAAAAAAAGAATGATGCAGTTTATTAATACTATTTCTAGAAACTTTACTTTACTGATAAACATGACAGTTTTAAATGTAACATTTAACAGTTGCTTAGTGATCTGATTAATAATAGAAACATTAAACTAAATTTGCTGTCTTTTAATTATCAGAATAAAAGATTAAAGATTGATCATGAATTTTCAAAATTCACAGTAAGTTTTTTCTAAACAAAATCAACAATCTCGCAGTATTTTAGTTCAATATTATGCAGTTTAAGTTTATTTTCGCTAATAGCTTGTTTATACTCATTGCATAATTCATTTATTTTGTTGACATTTTTTACTTGTTAATAAAAATCAACTGATTGACAACGAAATTTATCTGTATATAATGTTGACTACGAATCTTTTGATTCTATTTTGCATTTGAGTAGAAGTTAAAAGAGTCTAGAGATCTCAATTCAACGCAGTTTGAACGAAGTTAAAACGTTGCGTAATTGTGAAAGCTGTCGTGCAGAGTTTTCACCCACGTGACATCACTCTTTCTAACAGTCACAATCAATCTACGAAGAAGATTAATGACAAGTCAATGTCAGTAAAAGATGGGAAGATATACTACTAGTAGTGAAGTTGACCCAGATGTGAGCCTGAAATCGCGACTACAAGTGATTGAAGAAGTTGTGACTCGTCAACTGCGTTGATATACTGAACTTCTTTACTCATCAACGTCGCGAATGATATTGTGATGGAAAGATACTGAATAGAATAGTTGATTCAAATGTTGAGTCTTGAGTTTGTGATTACATGTAATTAAAGAAGTAGTGACTCGTTGACTGCGTCAATATACTGAAAAGGCTTGACGAGCTCAACTTCTGTACTTATAGCAACAAGTCATGCATCTATCTACGTGAACGATTGAAAGCGCAGAAGAACAATCAGAACGCATTCTCTACTATCAATCAGAGCTAAGCATTTGACTACAACTGCGATCGCACACTTATAACAGCAACTTATTCAACGTCTACGTGACACAAGACAAGAGCAAAATAGAATTATTTGATACAATCATACTCTATCTTCTCATCGTACGCGTCTCTCTTTTACCACATATTTTCTTGCTCGATAAATGACAATCATTAAGCAAGAAACACAGTTTCGACATTATAAATACAATCACGAGCATCACGAGTGCGAAGAATTATAATTTTCGCGATCGAAGATCGAAACATCGTTGTATAGAATATCATCAATGAAGAGCAGAGCAAGAACAATGCATTGCAAAGAAACAGCACAGGCACGCAGTAGAAGTTTACTCAAGCGTCACGCGCTGAATAGAAGCTATAGATTCATTACTGAGTACATAGTCTCAGATTTATTGGCGTGCAGTCGCTGTGTAGCCGGCGAGCAATTTTCTTTCTCAGAGGATTTTGTTTGTTCAATACACATAGCATAGTGTTTTTTATGAGTCGATTCAATATCAATGTCACAAGAATGTATGAAATAAATTAAATCAATTAATAAAAATTAATAAAAATTAACTTTAAAGTTGATAGTCAAAATATTTACTTTATCAAAGATCAAAATAGTTTAAAATTTGAATTTATTTGTACATTAAACTTGTTAGGGGCCAGCATAGAGCGAGTCATATGGGTGTAATGTAACGAGTATATAAATGCTAAGGAAGGAAAGTATCTAGGAGGGAAGGACCGGCTATCTATATGGCTCAGAAGAACATAAGCTAA
>JAABUY010000718.1_pt1 | contig 54301 bp, 54 predicted proteins | sample 5560271 | NCBI WGS metagenome assembly JAABUY01 (sample SAMN10711886, study PRJNA513374) | rock metagenome | isolation source: Antarctica rocks | place: Antarctica: Victoria Land, University Valley | reverse complement strand
ACGATTCTTGTAGTATAACAATATCTGTCTTGTTTTTCGCAAATTTCATGCATGCATGCATAATTTGCGTTGACCTTGCGCAATTGTGCTGTAGAATTCGAATATTCGACGTGTTTGCAAAGCTTTCATCATTTGCGTTGTTTTGTGACATTTTGAATGCAATACTCATTACAATTTCGTGACTAGATGATCTTTTTGTGAGCTAATAGACTGAGCTGTCTGATATGTTTTGCACATTATGCTATGTGCGAAGTGCGCATTTTGACAGTTGCAGCATCTAGAAATCATGTGATTGCATGATTGCTTGTCTGTGCACGTAGGTAATTGACATTTATGCTCTCAGATCTGATGATTTCGCTCGCAGTACAAGCATCTTGACAATCTGTTGCATTTGTTCTGCAAATGCTCGAATGTTTGACATTTTTAACATTGATCATTTGATCGATAGTCTCGATATTCGACTGTTCGATATGTCAATCTCGCAGCTAACAGTCGTTTTTTCAGATGTCTTTGCGCTTCTGCTTCGATTCTAAATGCTAAGATCATCGATGCATGTCTGTTTCGTGATCGGTTTTCGCTCTTCGATAATTATATAGAGTTGATTATTAGTTTCAATTCGAGATTGTACGACTCTAACTCAGTTTTCAGATTTTTTATTTCAGTTTTCGTGTTGAAGATTTCGGTTTCCAGACTGTGTATGACTATTTTGTGTCATTTCTCGTCTTTCTTAATGCTTTTAACATCAAAAATATGCTCTCATATTGCTCTTTGCGCTAGTAAGACGTTTGCGATGTATTTTTTCGAGATCGTCAGAACAATGTTGTTTTCCTTTTGCGTTTTGACTATTATGACGACTACTAGATCGATTTTCGCCTTTTTCAATGCGTTATTCATCGAATCTCGCATTTTCATCGTCTTTAAAGTTCAGTTCTTATTTTTGAAATTGACAATGAGTCTTCTTTCGCGATACGATATTTCTTGTGATTTTGGCGAGGATTTCTTGATAACCAGGTTTCATTCGCCTGCATTTGCATTCACATTTGCATTTGCGCTTGTGACTTGAGCTGCTTTTTGCGCATATGTGAGCTTCTGCGTTGATTTTTGCGAATTTTGCATGACTTGCGACGTTTGTGAAATCTGCGCCTTCTGCGAGATTTGCAAATTCTCTGTCATTTGCTTTGCATTGATTTTCTTTTTGATGTTTTCAGCATTTTGTTGAATCAATTGTAGAATGATCTTCAGTTTGTTGTTTGTTTGACTTTGAAGTTGATCAATTTGCTTCTGAATCGAGTTTTCTATGCTTTTATCATATGCTCTTTGAATGTAGATTAAGCTATAATTTATAGTCTTTTTCTGTTCTGATAGCGCTTGTCTTAGCTGATTGACTGCGAATTCAATTCTTTCGCGCAGTCTCTTTATTTGCATCTCTTTAGAGATGACATCATATCACTTGCTAGTACTAACTTCGATGCTAGCTTCTTTTTGCGAACTTTTCATCGCTTTTCGCTTTTTCATTTCTTTGAATTTTACAATCGCTCGTGTTTGCTCTTTTTGCTGCGAATTCGCATTTCGCAGATTGATTGTATTCTTGTCATTATGCGCATTTGCATGTGAATTTAGCATCAATGCATCAAATGAACTAAACATGTATTACGTTTTTCTATTTGCTGATGTAAGTGATTTTTGTTGACTGCAAAATAAATCGACAATGTCGTTCTGCAGTTGTTTGCTTATTGATGAACTCATGCTAAGTTCGTTTCATAGATTTATTTCAGTCTCTAATGTTGACTTTTTGATTTCTATCGTTGACGTTTTGAGTTCTGACGCTGAGCTATTGCTTCTGCTGAGTTTCACGTTATTATTCGCGAAACGAGGCGAGAAAGAGCGCATAAAGCGACTCTTTATATTTCTTTTCATAGAGATTTTCCCTCGTTTCAAGCTTCAGACTTCTAAAAATTCACTTGACATCGCTTAAATATTTCTTTAACCTCTTACTCAGAGCGTTTCACGTAGACAGTAACTTTAGTGTAGAGATTTCTCAATTTCTATTTCGAAATCTGCAATAGATCATCTTCTATTATTGACTTATATCAGATGAAAATGATATAAATTTAGTCTGCAAGAATCTAGATTACTCTTTTTGATAGAAAATGCTTGATGCAATTGCTTTATATTTCATGTATCAAAGTAGTCACGTTATCTCGCTCAGAATAGTATCAACTGATCTCGACTTATTGTCTTGTGCATCAAGAAAAGATAAAACAGATAGTGATTTGATAAGAAACACTGTACTTCTCTAAAACAACGTTGTTCTCTGTGCGATCTTCAAGCGCAAAAGAGTTTGATTTCGATTTTTGCGTCAGTACACAGTCTTCTGTGCTGTTCTGAAGTTGATTGATGACTTGTTCTTTTCATGTGAGTTTGCTCTTCAATTTGTCAATCAAATTACTGTCTCAATTGATGATTCTTTCTTCTGCGTTGATGAACTCTCGTTTCGCCGCTGATTTTGGCCTGCGTAAGCGCGAAAATTTTCAATTTTTGACTTACGACGCAGTCATCTGTGAAGCTATTGAGTTGAATGAGAACTTGTTTTGATTGTACAATTGTGCTCTATAACTTGTCGATTGATTTGATATATTATATGCTTCGATAGATCACTGTCGTCAATTGTCAAGATTCTTTGAAGTTTTCAATATGAAGATAGATGAATTGTGTATCTTGATCAGACATGAAGAACTCAAGTAAATCATGATGTTTTCAAACATAAGCATAAAAGCAGTTGATAACTTCTTCAACTTTCATAGAAGTAATGAAAACTAAATGTCTTATTTTGATAAAATGATCAACAAAGACTAAAATATATTTATATGTGATATTCATGAAGATACTTAGCGATAAAGAATTTACATAGTTCATGAAGATATCACATCAACAATGTTCAAGAACTGAAAAAGAATACAATTATTCTTGAGTTTATTGTTTAAAAAGCTTGAAACATATATACATATGACAGTTTTGTACAAAGTATTAAACATACTTATAAATATTTGATCATCAGTAAACTTGACTGATCAGTTCATAGCTTTTTGCTCTTTCTGAGTGATCATTGATGACATTATTATGAGCGAGCTGAATGATGCAAAGACGTAGTTTATTTAAGTTGAATACATACTTTCTTTCTTGAAAGTACAGATAATTTTCATGTTCTTCATATTCAGCTAGAGAAATCTTGTTGTGATGTTGTGCTTCATTGCAAAGTACTTTAATTATCTGAGTTGCAAATTTGTCATTGATTTCAATTTACTTTCATAATGTTCAAGTGAAAGTATCAGCAGAATCTTCATCAAGATTCAAGATATCTTGATTTAGCTGAGATTTAATGTTTTTAACGTCAAATTCTTCAATTTTTAGATTCATGAAAGTTAAAATTTGCAAAAGTGCTGAGAAAATTGAAGACAAATGTAACTGAACTGAATTTAAGATGATGATTTGTGATTGAAGCTTCATGATTTTGATGTCAAAGACATCGAAGATGAGATTCTTAACAATCTCAAGATCTAAAACATGAGTTTTTGAAATTGTCTGATGTTGATGTTGATGTCAAGAATTGAATGTATCTTTCTTTTTAAAAAGATTTTCTGACCGACGTGTTAAAGCATTCAACTTATCATTAATCTTGTTATGATTTTAATTTAATTTAACTTTAATTAATATACAATCAACTTTAACATGTTGATTGCATATTGATTAGAGCTTGCTCAGTCTCAATCTCAGTCTCAATCAACTCAATCAAGCTTAGTGAGCATTCAAGTTAAAAATGATGTCATCAAGTTTCTGCATCATCTGTGTAAAACATCAACTCTTTCAAGTTTAGCACAGAGATCAGAAATACACATATAAGTTGCAAGTTCTTTTCTGTAAATACTTTTCTTTCTTAGCATTTATCTACTAGTTAAATGACATTCATATGACTCACTTTATGCTGATCTTTAACATTAAATAAATGCTTTATCAACTACTCTGCTATTGACATGTAAATGATACAAAATAATTTACTTCTTTTATTCAGAAAATTCGCAAGAAATTCTTTGAATTTGTACTACTTTTAATTCGTAAGAAATTCTTTGAATTTGCACTCATTTGTTTATCAGAGATTTTCACAAGAGCTTCTTTGAATTTACATTTATCATCATACATACATATATCATGACATGCAACTTCGAGTCAGTCGAGTCATGATCAGCTTGATTGCTTAGAAGCATTGCAAATAAATGAATTTTCATGCTATCTATTAATGTTTCAAATAAAGTTGAGAAAGTTGAAATCTCATAAGACATAAAGAACAAGAATCAATTGCATCAATGAATTAAGATTCAGCTTAATGATGTTATCAAGATGTTGAATGAGCTTAAAGTTCAATGAGACTTGATTCTGAAGTGCATTGAGCACTGAATCTTCATGCAAATTGAACATAACAAGAGATTGAATCAGCTAAAGATCAATCATGTGTTAATTAACATTCTAGAAGAGATCAACACTCAATTATAAGAAAAGATGTTGATTCTCAAAGAAAGACAATGTTAAGCTAATTAGTCTTGAACATGACAAGACATCAAGTCACAAGCTGCTATTGAGAATTTTATTTGACGAAAGTCATTCATTTTATTTGAAAATAATTATCACAAGTCATTCAAGTTTTTGAATTCATTTATATTCACTGATAAAGATGAATCAACATAAGACAGTTGAAGAATCAAGATTGATAACAAGTTTGAGATAAATGTTAATCATTTCAATACTGAGAATATTCATATTATTTATATGATATCTAAACTAGAAGATGATGCTGCTGAGCACATCTTCATCAAATGTCGTCATAACATCTTTTACTTATACACATCAACTAATGAGTTATTTGAGCATCTGAAAAGAATATATGATGATCTAAATAAAAATCAAAAGTGTCATTACAAGTATAATGCTCTGAGATAAATTAACAAGTCTTTTAATGTTTTTTACTTCAAGTTCATGAAGCTATTCAGTTATTTCAACTACAATGATCATACTTTGATGAATGATCTTCAGAATAAAATCAATAATCGCTTGCAAAATGCTTTATTAATTTGTCTTGAGAATTTTGTCTTGCTTACTCATTTAAAGAACTTTCTTCAAGATGTAAATAGTAAACAGCGAGTCAACTATCAGTTACACAGCAAGTGATGAATTATCAAACTCACTGCAGTATCATTGAGAAATCTCGTCAAGTGTTTAATCACGTAATTAGTCGATAAATTAGATGATTTATCATTTTGGTCAATCTCTCTTCTTATAAGACCACTTTGGCGTGATTAGCTGCGAGCGCATGTCTAATAGCTTAAATGGCACCAATTATCAAAATGACACGAATCATCAAAATGACATGAATCACCAAAATCGCACGAATCATCAAAATGACATGAATCATCAAAATAACATGAATCATCAAAATAACATGAATCATCAAAATAACACTGCTGACACTGATTATTCTGATTCTATATGCTCAATTCTATATGCTCAAGCGCATGCAAAAGCAAGGTATTAAATCAATAAATTTATTATCTAACTAGTTATCTAATCATCTATTTGAACAAATTGTTGACTATGTAGAATATTCGGTAGAAAATCATAAAGAAAGTTATGAAGAGTGCTTGGTAGGGAAACATGAAGAGTGCTTGGTAGGAAAACATGAAGGGTGCTTGGTAGGGAAACATGAAGAGTGCTTGGTAGAAAAACACGAAGAGTGCTTGGTAGGGAAACATGAAGGGTGCTCGGTAGGGAAACATGAAGGGTGCTCGGTAGGGAAACATGAAGAGTGCTTGGTAGGGAAACATGAAGGGTGCTCGGTAGGGAAACATGAAGAGTGCTTGGTAGGGAAACATGAAGGGTGCTTGGTAGGGAAACATGAAGAATGCTTGGTAGGGAAACATGAAGAGTGCTTGGTAGGGAATCATGAAGGGTGCTTGGTAGAGAATCATGAAAGAAGTCATGTAGAAAACACTGTTCGACTCATGTTATGCGCTCGATCGACGAGTAATTTGAAGCATGTAGAAAGTTTGATAGAGCGTTTGATAGAAAGCTCGATCGAAAGCTCGATCGAAAGCTCAGTAGAAAGCTCACTAGAAAGCTCGGTCGAAAGCTCAGTAGAAAGCTCAGTAGTAGAAAGCTCAGTAGAAAGCTCAGTAGAAAGCTCAGTAGAAAGCTCAGTAGAAAGCTCAGTAGAAAGCTCAGTAGAAAGCTCAGTAGAAAGCTCAGTAGAAAGCTCAGTAGAAAGCTCAGTAGAAAGCTCGATTGAAAGATCAGTAGAAAGATCAGTAGAAAGATCAGTAGAAAGATCAGTAGAAAGATCAGTAGAAAGATCAGTAGAAAGATCAGTAGAAAGATCAGTAGAAAGATCAGTAGAAAGATCAGTAGAAAGATCAGTAGAAAGCTCGATCGAAAAATCAGTAGTCTTGATATACGAGAACAAGAGAACAGATAGACATGTAGATATATTGACTGAACTATGTAGTAAGTAGAGCATACGAATGAAGGAAAGAAGTGAGCGAAGGGTAAATACTCATTCACTAGCGTCGAATAAATGCGAAGATTACTAATCAGAGTAACAGTACTGTTTCCTGTTTTCAACACTTTCTCTTAGAAATTGAAGCTCTATATGAAGCTATTCAAACTCTCTACTGACTGTATATTCATGCTCTTTTACTCGTCAACGTCATGCTTGACGAAAGTAGCTTCATTTCTTGAAGCTAGTCTCATGACTGATCTGAATCTCAGAAATTTGCCTGACTTCAGAAGCTTGATGAGATCATCGATCATCATTTGATCAATGAGTATGTATTTTAATCTAATTGCTCTCTCTTCTACCTTGTTTCGAACATAGTGATACGACGTATCAATGTGCTTGATTCGAAAATGATTGACGAGATTGCTATTCATTTTTATAGTCGCTTGATTGTCAGCTAAAATGATAGTTGAATTCGTATTCAAACCATCATATCTCATCTCTTTCAATGCTTGAATCAGAAAGGTCAATTTCTTGACTGCATTACATTCGTTGACGTATTCAGCTTCAGCAGATGACGTGCTAACACATTGCTGACGTTTGAAGCTTCAGCTAATTGATTCATTTCATAGAAAAAACATATAGTTGAAGATGAATCTTCGAAAATTCAAGCAATCTGCATGAACTGAATTGATATATTCAAAGAATTCAGCTCTCTCAACTCTCTTCGCTTTGAAAGATTCATATCGAAGCTTCAGCTGAGCAGTTTCGACTAGATAATGAATGATTTGTTTGACAGCTAAATCATGATCGAGAGTAGAATTCGTCGAATATCTGCTGCATTTGCTCACTGCATAGACTATGTCTGATCGTGTTTGACAGACTACTCACATCAGTGTTTTGATGATTGATTGATAACTCTCTATTTCTTCAGAGATAGCTTGATACTCGACTCACTTCTTGAACTTTCAATAAACGTTCTTTTTGAGCTGACATCTGTGATGCATCGATGTTTTAGTTGAGCTACAGTCGCTCATGCTCAGAAGATCGATGACTCGCTTGATATAGATGCTTTGATTGATTCAAAGAGTTTGTTCAGCTCTATCACGAGTTATGTGCATTTCTAGATATCACTCGATTGAGTCAAGATCTTTCATTTGAAAGCGCTCTGCAAATTGCAGCTTCAGTGCTTCGATATTGAATATGTTCGATCTTAGAATGAGTAAATCGTTCACATAGATAGCGATAATAATGTCATTATCATGAATGAACACTGAATGATCAATTTCTATTCTTTGATAGTTGATGAAGATGAGGTAAACTTTCAGAGTTGCATATCATTCTCGAGATGCCTGTTTTAGTTCATATAAAGTCTTGTTTAAACGACAGATCAAAAAGATTTCATTTGATTCTTTTTGCTCAAATCTCGATGATTGCTGCACTCAGACCTCTTCTTTTAGATGTGCTTCAAGAAAAGCGATGACAACGTTCATTTGTTCGACTTCGTAGTCATATTTGATCGTCAATGCTAGAAGCATTTTGATGATTGTGACTCTGATCATCGAAGCAAAGATCTCATCGTAGTCAATTTTCTGTTTCTGACGAAATTCTTTACACACTCATCTAGCTTTGTATTTGATCATCTTCTCTTTTGATTCTCGCTTAATGATAGTTACTCAACGCGTCGACAGTATTCGTTGATTTGACGAAGATATTTTCAGAGTAAAGATGTCATTTTTGATGTGAGCGTTCAGCTCACTTCTGAATGCGAGCTTTCACTGTTTTCAATCGAAACTAGCTCTCGCTTGCTTCACTGTTTGTGAAGTATTCGATTCAATTTGAACTCAATTTGCTCGACTGACAAAGTCTCGATTATGATTTTTGACTCAGAGATTGTTGAGAGCTCTGTAATCAACAGATTCAGCGATAGCTCGTTTGAAACGTTCACTCGAAGCATCAGAATCGCTTAAGCTATCTGACTCGCTTGATTCTAGTTCTGATGATCTGCTTCTAGCTTTCTGTAAAGCGACTGATGTTTCAGATACGATTGTACATTTTGAAGTAGCAGATAAAGTTCTTGCTGAGTAATCGTCGAGAATTTTCGCGATCTTCGCATTTTCAGTGCTTATTATCGAGAAAGATTTTGACGAGAAAGATTCATCTTTGATTTGATCATCGAAGAATAGTATCGAAAGATCTTCATCATATCTCTTGACTTCAATGACTATCTCGTCTCATTGAATATGACTAGATATTAATATCTTCTTATTGTTTCACAAGTGAAACTGATTGACTCTCTCGTAGCTCAAAAACTGACATTTTAAGCTCTTGTCATCGAGCTTTCAACGAGCTCTCTTCACATGATGATAGACTATGCATTCAAATGTATGTAGATAGCTAAGATTAGACTTCTTGTCATGTCATGTCTCATAGAGAGTTATATTGTTCAACGCAGTGATAGAACTTCTGTTCTTCAGATAGATGACAGTCATTATTGTCTTTTCTCATAGTTTTATCAACAATTTGACGCTAGTCAGTATAGCGCGAGTTCGTTCAAAAAGAGTGTGAAAACATCGCTCTGCAACCTCATTTTGACTCGAGTTATATGATGTTGTCGACTTTCATTTGATCTCATGCTCTTTGAGCAATTCAATGATTTGATGATCAGCATACTCATCTTCATTATCTGAACGCAGTCGATGAATCAAAGTGTCTCGAGTCTTCATCAATTTCAGGTAATTTTGAAGTACATCTTTTAGTTTGAATTTTCATTCTAGTAGATAGATGATTGTATGTTCGCTGTAGTCATCAATCATAGTAGTCACATATCTAGATTCTTCATCGATCTTAGATATTTTATCATCGTCGATGAGATTCGTATGTACTAGCTCATCTACTTTGATGACTCTGATGTGAGGTTTTCGACTTAACGTTCTATGTTGCTTGTCTATGACACAGATCTCACATATTATTTCTGAGAATTTCTTGTTTTCTAGACTATTTGTCGAATTCACATCGATGTCGATGCTCATGTTGATCAGACGTTTGACGTCTGTCATATTCAAATGAGCTAATCGTTTATGTCATTGACGTCATGACGTCTTGACTGATTCTGAACTGCTTGTCAGAATGACTGATTTTGAGAGAATGAATGATGTATTCACAAAATAGACTTTCTCTTCATTTCTCAAGTCAGTGAGAGTGACGACACTCTTTGAATTCATAAATCGAAATCTGTCGTTCTTTATACTACATGTATATTCTTTGACTTTCATCTGATCGACTGACATCAAATTATAGTGTAGTTCTGAACAGTGATAAACATCAATCAGTCGAATTTTGATTGATTGATCATTCAGCAAAATGTTGATCATAATCAAATCTTTTTCAATAATGACTACTGCTTCATTATTTGCAGTAACAATGCTGTTATCGATGATCTTTCAATATGACTGTTTATTGAACAAGTTCTTGTCGTAGCAGACATGATTCTCAGCTTTGATGTCTATTCATCAGACGTTGATACGACTGTCTGCTCGACAGACGAAGAAGATCTTCATAGTTCTGACTATTCTGACTTTGAAGTCAATGATCAGATTCTTCTTTTTCTGACTAGACTTTCATTTCTCTGAACGAAGCTTAGAATATAGATATCAGCAATTCTCTTGCCTGTGATTCGATTGCTCGCAATGAAAACATTGTTTATTTAAGCTCTTTTGAAAGTTCTTGAATTTTGACTTCTTGTCATCAAACTGAGCTATCATGCTCTTGAAACTAAAACTCTTCTCATTGTTTGATCTCTCATCGTGATCGACTAGAGCGATGATCATATTCTCTATGAATAAGTCGATTTTGTTGATCTTGACGCTCTGTATCAAGTCGAAGATGTACAATTCTAGACTTTCGTTGAGATATAGAAGAAAGAGATTGCTAAGCATTCAGAGTGCTACTGCATTATCGATGTCTGAACACTTGATGACAGCTCGCTTGAGCGAGTCAGCATAGTTCTGTATGAAATTGAAATTCGATTGCTTCGATTGAATGAGTTCTTTGATCGTCAGATATAGAATGATCAAGTTCAACTGCTCATATTGAGTCTTCAGAATAGATCACATTTTGATGACATCTTCTATTTTGACTATATGTACTCTGAGTCTCTGTTCAATGCTGAAGATAATCACATTGCAGACTCTGTCGTTCTTGTTTTTTCAATTAAGAATAGTACTGACGTACTTCTTTTTGACTGCTGTCTTGAATTCAGAATTCAAGATTATCAATTTCTTTGACTTTCTTGAGATGATTCATCAGAGATCTTTGACTTTCAGAGTACTGATTATATTTATCTTTCATGACTTGTAATTCTCGCTTCTCTTTAGCTTAGAAAATCGATAATTATTTGAATCTTTCATTGTTGTATGATGGTTGAGATATGAAGGAAATGAAGATCGATAAAGAAAATATTCATCGATTTTGATGACAGCGAGTTCGATGCTTCTGCTTTTTGTTAATTTTTTTTTTGCGATAGTGATAATAGCGCTAACTCGAACTCATAATCTCTTGATATACGAGAACAAGAGAGCAGATAGACATGTAGATATATTGACTGAACTATGTAGTAGATAGAGCATACGGATGAAGAAAAGAAGTGAGCGAAGGGTAAATACTCATTCACTAGCGTCGAATAAATGCGAAGATTACTAATCAGAGTAACAGTACTGTTCTCTGTTTTCAACAAGTAGAAAGATCAGTAGAAAGATCAGTAGAAAGATCAGTAGAAAGATCAGTAGAAAGCTCGATCGAAAGATCAGTAGAAAGATCAGTAGAAAGATCAGTAGAAAGATCAGCAGAAAAATCAGTAGAAAGTTTGATATCGAGTCATGAAGAGTGCGTTCTATTGAGTCAGTTAGCATTATTTTATACGAAATAGAAAGTAGAAACTGTTCCATGAAGAAAGAAAGAAGTGAGAAGAAGTAAATATTCTGAATCTCCTGAATTTCCTAGCGTCAATCTTCGACTGAGAGCGAAGATTACTAATCACAGAGATAACAGTACTGTTCTCAAGCCATGTAGAAAGCATTGTTTGAAGCACTGTTTGACGTGTTTTATGCGTTTGATCGACGCGTTTGATAGAGCGTTTGGTAGAAAGTTTGATAGAGCGTTTGATAGAGCGTTTGATAGAGCGTTTGGTAGAAAATTTGATAGAGCGTTTGGTAGAGAGATTGATAGAACAAGTAGATGAAGTGAGTAGGTGAGCGAGCAGGTGAGCGAGTAGATGAGCGAGTAGAATGATGAGCATGTAGGATAGCGAGTAGAGTGATGAGTATGTAGAATGACGAGTAGAATGATGAGTATGTAGAGTGGCGAGTAGAATGATGAGTATGTAGAATGACGAGTAAAATGATGAGCATGTAGAGTGAAGAGTAGAATGATGAGTATGTAGAGTGACGAGTAGAATGATGAGTATGTAGAGTAACGAGTAGAGTGATGAGTATGTAGAATGACGAGTAGAGTGATGAGTATGTAGAATGATGAGTATGTAGAGTGACGAGTAGAATGATGAGTATGTAGATAGACGAGCATGTAGAATGCGAAGAACGAAGATATTGTCAAACTATCTAATAATGCTGTTAGTCATCTAATTATCTATGCGCAAAGATAAATGATTCAATTTATCAGCTATTAGACTTAAGTACAAGATTAATGACGTAATTAAGTGATGTTTGGTTGAATCTTTGATCTAATCAGCTGTCAACAATGTCAACAATGTCAACGTGATGATTAGCTGCGTGTGATTAACTAATTAGCACTCAAGAATTTGTCGATGATCTGATAAATGCATTACTCTTTCATCAACACTGTCAATCTTAATAATTGATTATGTTAAATTCATCATTTTTCTATCTTTGAATCTGATCAAGCGAGAATGCTCATTATCTGCTATACATGCAAGATTTCAAGTCACTTGTTCAAGAACTGTTCTCAGTTAAACAAGATTAATACTTCAACATTTCATGCTTTCATCTTTCATTTACATGAAATCATCATTCTTAAGAATAAAGAAAATGAGAAAATGTTTATCAAGAATAACGAGATAAAAAACTAGTGACTTTCATCAAAGACGTGATGAAAGATGTGTTAATTTCTTTGATAATAAGCATGTCAGATGATTCTTTTACTTCTGAATCTTTGACTATTGAATGTATACTTTCTAGCAATGAAATTAGTTACTCATTAAAGTTATTGATTGATATTGAAGCTGCTGACTATTCATTTATTAATGAAGTGATCATGCAAATTATTTATGATCAGTTGCAAATTGAGTCTTTGACTTTAATCAAAGCAAAGTCAATACAAGAATTTGATGATTATTATGCAAAAAAACTCATTACTCATGTCATTTATTCAAATCTAATGATTCAAGATTATACAGTAAACATTGCTTTTATGTTGATCACTCAATTAAAACAACATCAAATGATTCTAGAAAAAACATGAATGAACAAAATAAATTTAGTCATAAATATGTAAATTGACTTTCTTCAATTTTCGAATTTCAATTCTCATTCAACTGTTCTTCTTTCAAACGAGAAAATAATGATAAAACAGAAGAGCTTGACTTTTATTTATATATTAAAGAGATCTTCTTCTTCTGTTATCACTTAACTTAGCGAGAAATCATTCTCGTTCAACAAGATTGAGAAGTCATCATAATCAGTTAAACAGTCAAAATCATGTGACATAACTTTGATTAACATCAAAGATTTCAAACAGTTTTCAGATTCAATGAACATTGCAATGATAAAGACTGTGATTTATAAAACTCTGATCAGATAATCAGATATAAACATCTTTGTCATTATCATCTTGAAAATCGATTGATTCATAAATACAGTCAAGAATAAGTTCAAGAATATGAATCTGTATGAACTTTCTTATGTTAAGACTCTTGAGCAAGTCAAAGTCAAGCTTTTCTTTAAGTATCATGACTATTTAAATGTTTTCGATTGAGCGATGATCAATTAGCTGTCATCTCATCATTTCTATGATCACAAAGTTAAGTTGATCAACGAGAAAACATCTTCTTGAAGCAGACTTTATAAGATGTTCAACTACAAACTTCAGAAGATAAAAGAGTATCTGATTAAACATCTGAACAAAGAGTTTATTTTCTTAAGCTTTGCATTCTACATCTCGCTCATCTTGTTCATTGAAAAGAAAGATGATAGCTTGTGTTTCTGTGTAGATTATAGAAAGCTCAATGCTTTGATTAAATGAAATCATTATTCTTTGTCATTGATAGACAAAACTTTCGCTCATATACAAGAAAGTAAATATCTGACTCAATTGAACATAATTGTCATGTTTAACAAACTACATATGCACTTGAACAGCGAGAATTTGACTATCTTCATTATCTTCTTCGACTCATATAAATATCATGTAATGCTCTTTAATTTAATTAACGAATCTGCTTTCTATCAGCATTACATGAATGACGTGTTGTTTAAATATTTACATTAGTTTTGTTAAATTTATTTAAATGATATTATTATTTACAGCAAGATTCTGAAAAAGCACAAGTGACATGTATGATTAATCTTGCAGAGATTACAAGAGACTGATTTAAAGATAGACATAAACAAATGCAAGTTTCATGTGCAAAAGATCATCTTTCTAGAACTATTGATATTTATTAAGAAACTAAAGATGAATTCTTGAAAGATACAGATGATCATTGAATGATTTACTTTTATCAATCTCACTCAGATACAGTTTTTCATTGATTTCTGCAATTTCTATTGACGCTTTATCAAGAACTTCTCAAAGATTATTCACTTCATGATTCAACTTACTCAAAAGAAAATCATATTTAAATGAAATCAGATTTGTCAGATGATGTTCAATCATATGAAGAAGTGCATGATCAAGACTTTGATACTTCGTCATTTTAATTAAACTTGCAAGACAATTCTTGAAATTAATTCATTCAACTACGTCAATGATGAAGTTCTGTCTTAATATAATAATGAAAAGACATTACATTCTATTGTCTTCTATAGCAAGAATCTGTCTTTCGTTGAATGCAACTACAAAATATACAATAAGAAACTGCTGATCATTATTTAAGCGTTTAAGCATTGATGATCTGAGCTGAAGCTGACTGACATTTCTATCAAAATCTTCATCAATCATTAAGCGCTGACATTATTGATGAAGAATAAAGAGCTTAATAAATGACAAATGCGCTGAGTACAAAAGCTCATCAATTTCAACTTCAGAATAATGTATTAATTTGATAAACAGAACATCAAGATTAATGCATTAACTCGCTGAGTTAATGTCATGCTCAAAGATTTTGAGAATGAGTACTATCATTATCAATGAATCATGATTCTGACATCAAATCGAATGAAGATTGCTGATTTAAAGAAGAATGTCAGTCAATCAATTTATCAACAGATTTTCAAGATTAATAAAATCAATGAAAATTGTACTTTGCTTCGCGAAGTTGTATCAAAAGATGAGACATGATGAAAAGACATCAGATTGAAGAATTGTTGAATTCAGAATGAAATCTTGTATCAAGATGATCATTTATAAATTTCATTTAACGAGACTCTACAAATGAATTTGATTCATGAAATGCATGATTAATTCTCGATTGATCATTTTGATATTCTTAAAACTGTGAAAGTCATAAGATGACACTACTATTGATTCTCGATGCAAAAGACAGTAAATCATTATATTAGAAACTGCTATATTTGTTAATGCTTGAAGATGTCTTGAAATAAATTCAATGAACTACTATATTCTCTGTTGATATTTAAACAGTGATGACATAACATAGTCATGAATTTTATTATTAATTTACTTTCTTCTAATAATTGCAACGTGATTCTGACTGTAGTTTGCAGATTGTCAAAGAAAAGACATTACATTTCTTGCATCATTGATGATAAAGATATCACAGCAGAAAGAACAGCTGAGCTGTTAATTCAATGAGTATATTGAACTCATGATTTATTCAACTTCATTGTGTTCAATCGAGATTTGCAGTTTATCTTCATTCTTTGAAAGTTTCTCTGCAAATGTTTAAACATTTTTCTTTGATTATTCACAGTCTATCACTCACAGATCAATAATTAGAGCGAATAAGCAAATCAGAACGTCGAAAGATATTTTCGTTTCTTCTGCTCATATATGTCGAATGACTGATTCAAATAATTATTCATGATTGAGTTTGTTGACAATAACATCATGTTCTCAGTCATCTTCTTAACTTCGTTCTTTCTAAACAAGAATTTTCATTCTCATATGAGCTTTGATTCTGACTTCATTGAGTATGAAAGCACTTGTGAGCGTTTGCAGATTGTCGAAGTTGAGAATATATCTGAACATATGAACAAAACATTAACATTTGCTTGTGAGATTCTTGTCAAGACATGAGAGCAAATGATGAAACAAGTTAATAAGTATAGAAAAGAGATTAACTATGAAATCAATTCAAAGATATTTCTGAACGAAAGAAACATCATGACAGCGAGATCATTCAAAAAGCTGAATAACAAAATGCTTAATTCATTCAACATGCTTGACTTTGTTGACTTTTCATATAGATTGAAACTATCAGAAACTATGCATATTCGCAATGTATCTCACTCAGAACTTTTTCATCTTGTCGTTAATGATCTTTTGCCTGATCAAAACAATGATTCTTCAGAATCAATTATAATAAATGATGAGAATGAATGAAAGATTGATGATATACTGAACTTTTAATGATATTAAAGATGACTTCAATATCAAGTAAAATGAAAGAGTTATGACAATGATTTCAATTGATATAACGCTGATGATGATGAATTCATGAATGCTCAGAATATTGTTGATGACTTTCACATTCAATATTCTAATCAAGCGCACTAAGAAAATACATTCATGCAAACATGAATGATTGAAAAGAGAGAATAATGTTACGATTCTGATCTAATTTAATTTTAATCAATATACAATCAACTTTAACGTGTTGATTGCATATTAATTAAAGCTTGCTCAGTCTCAGTCTCAATCTCAATCTCAATCAACTCAATTGAGTCTAGTGAGCACTCAAGTTAAAAGTGATGTCATCAAGTCTCTGCATCATCTGTGTAAAATATCAATTCTTTCAAGTTTAGCACAGAGATCAAAAACATACATATAAGCTGCAAGTTTTTTTCTGTAGATACTTTTCTTTCTTAACATTTATCTACTAGTTAAATGACACTCATATGACTCACTTTATGCTGATTTCTAACAGATCTTGTTGAAATGATAAGTGATACAATAGTTGAATTTAAACAGAAACTTGCTTCAATGAGCTTGATGATGACTTAACTGCTTAGTTGACATGAAATACTTAAGATTTTTATGATCTATGATCATCTCGACAGATTAAATAGAGTCTTTAAGCTCTGATCATCATTTCTCGAAAGTGCAAACAATGATCATGAGTTCTTTATCATAGATCTCGTAGTTACACTCAACTGAGTTATGCTTCTTTGAAAAATAAGCAACTGAATGAAGAATTTTGTTCTCATCATACTGAGAAAGAATGTTTTCAAACATATAGTTTAAAGCATTGATTTCTATCACAATCTTGTGATCTAAGTCGTAGTAATGAAGAATAATTTTGAAAGTGAAAGCTTTCTGCAGAATGTTGAATGCATTCTGACATTTCTGAGATCAAATAAAAGATACATCTTTTCTGATGAGATGAATGAGCGAGATAATTATTTTACTATAGTCATAAATGAATCTTCTATAGAAGTTCATGAAATCTAGAAAACTTTGAATGTCTTTAACGTTGATCAAGATAAATCAGTTGACAATGATGTTTATCTTAGAAGAATTCATCTTGATCTCTTTCATGATGATTATCAATTCTAGATACAAAACTTAAGTAATGTGAAACTCATATTTGATTATATTCATCTGAAGATCTGCTTCTTGCAGCTTTTGCAGAATGAGCTTAACATAAATCTTGTGCTTGAGTTCATTGTCAAAATAGATCAAGATGTCATTCAAATAAGTTGTATAAAACTTATTTAAATGTTCATGAAGAGTTTTGTTGATGTACTTCTAAAACGAGATAGACTTATTACATAGATTGAAAAGCATAACTAGATATTCAAATAATTCAAATTGAGTATGAAAGATGATGAAAGCTTCATCTTCTTCTTTGATTTAAAGTTAATTGAACGCAGAAATGATATTCAGCTTGATAAAGATTTTAGCTTGACTTAAATGATTCAGCATTTCTGAGATCAAAGACAGAAAATATCTATTCTTGACTGTGATAATGTTCAGATCTCAATAGTTCATGCAGAAGTAAAGTTCTTCTTCGAGTTTCTTGATGAAAAGAACAGAGATGATCATCTGAAAGTTACTAACTTGAATGAAATCTTTGCTCAAATTCTCATTCAGATAACATCAAAGTTCTAGAATTTCATCATGATTCATGTTGTACAAAGCGAAGACTGAGAGTTAAGCATCTTCTTTAAAATGTATGACATGATCATGAACTTAATGCAAAAACAAGATATCAACGTTCTTCTTGAAGAAGATATTTAGAAACTTGAAATATCTGAATGATAGAATTATGACTGAATTGACGTTCTTACTTTGTCAATAAACTTCAAGATCTTCTTGTGTCATGAATACAGTTAAATGAAATTTCTTTTTCATTTAATGAAGATTCAGATGATGATTTTTATCATACATACTATCTTGAAGATGAGATAAAAACTGAGCAAGAGTTGAGCTGTTTTTTGAACAGATAGTTAAAGTCACATGATGCGATTTTGACTCATCAGAATCTAGACTAGAAGACGAGATTGACTCAAGATTCAAAAAGATATTAATTTTCTTTAAAGTGATGTTAAACACTTTAATGTCTTTGACATAAGTAGCATGATCAAAGCTTCAAACTTTCAACTCAACTATGTCAAGTTGTATAAAAGATTGATCAAATTAATTTGCTTAAGAAACAACAGAAGTTTTAAAGAAAGAATAATTTTAATACTTAATTTTTGATGAATATTTCTTTTGAATGAATTAAAGAATATAACTAGAAGCTTCTTGTTTCAAATGAAAGACAAGATTAAATGAAGTTTGTTTCTTATGAACGAGCTGAGTATTAGTTTGCTTTTCATAAGTAAATGAAAGATTATATTGCTTCTTGTGAGCAGATGAAAAACTGAATTACTTCTTGCAAGTAAATTGAGAACTGAATTACTTCTTGTGAGCAAACTGAAAACTGAGTTACTTCTTGCAAGTGAATTGAATGCTGAATTGCTTCTTGTAAACAATCTGTAAACTGAATTGCTTCTTGTGAATGATTCATGAACTGAGTTGCTTCTTGTAAGCAAATTGAGAGCGAGATTGAATAAAAGCTACTTTGTTAACTTTAAGTAAGAAGTTTTCTTCTTGTAGATTAAAATCATAGATCTTGATGAGAAATTGACAACAATGATTAAGACAGAAGAAGAAAGACAAGATGAGACTATTGTGTTCAAAATTAACATCAATGATGTGATGATAAAGTCATGATAAAGTCATGATAATGAAGTACTGATCTAATTCAATGACATAAAAGAATAGTTTTTCAATGTGTTCATCGAGAATTATTGTGATTTCAACAACATAAATAATGTCATTAATTAAAGTGACTTGATCATCAAATTCTTGAAGTCTGCAAGAATGAATTAATTGATGCAAGAAAAAATGATGTTGTTGCGTGAAGAATTTATTCATAAAGACATAAGCAGAGACTTCACTATCAATCAAAGCAAGAATGAAAATTCTAGATTAAGCTTGATGTAGAATACAGAATACTATTATATGACTATCTTTGAATGTCAAATTGAATTCAAAGAGTTTCAAGATAGATTTAGCAGAAAACTTTCTATATGATTGAAGTGAGAGTGAAAAGATTGAAATTAATAAACAAGATGATATATATACAGATTTCTGAACATGATTTAACTCAAAGACTAAACTTTTCTTGCAAACAGCAAGACTTCTTCATTTATATTGATGATGTTACTGTTGTAAATGTTCATGATATGCAGAGTGAAGAACTTCTTATTTGAGCATTCTTTAGTGATTTTGCTCAAATGTTGCAACTTGCAGTAATAACATAACTTTCACTTATTGCAGATTTTCTTGACTTCAGAAATGATCAAAGTCTTATCTTAAATGATGATAATAATGAAGCTTAAATTCATTAACTTATTGAGAAATAAAAGAGAAAGAAACGAAGATACTGTTAAAACAACAGTCACAGAAATGATGATCTTTGAACTTAAAGAATTTTTAATTAATGCAGAGATGCTCTTGACTTTGATGAATAAAATGATGATGAAGACAGAGTAAGATTGATGATGTTTAAGCTGTTGAAGCTCTTCATCAATATTAGAGAATGCTTGAACTCATTGATGAAAGATGAATGATTAAGTTTCATCAAGATTTCATTAGAAGAAGATGATGACTTAAGTAAAATAATTGACATTACGCTTCAAACAGTCAATCAATGACAAATCTTTTATTAAAGAACATTCTTTCTTTTGATAGAAAAGATTGTAATAGTTGACAAAGCTATTCAAGTCTTACTTCAGAGTTTCATGAAGATATAAATGAGCATCTTTTGACTTGAAAGAATTGTTGCAGTAATGATGCAACTTATGTCATCAATCTGCAAAGATGAAAATGATACAAAGATTATTGACTTAATATTGATTCATTAGATTGTGAATCTTCTTATCTATGATGAATCATGACTTAACATAGATGATCTTGACTCGATGAAAGAAATAATGATCATCATTTACATTCATGCGCTGTATCAGACTCTGCTTTCATGCATTTAATCAATCTTTGTCTTTCTTATACTTAAATATGTTGAGAAGCTTCTTGAATTTAGAAGCAATGATGACAGCAACAGAATTCACAGAAAGTTGAATGATGAGAAATGATTGATTATTCAGAATTTGTGCAACGATTTGAGCTATCATCATGAGAAATTAAGAATTTAATTCTAGATAGAATGAAGAATTGAAAATGATGAATGAAAATGAGATGATAATATCATGTTGTTGAACTTGATTTTAATGCTTTTGCATTATGCGAAAGATCTTAACTGAATTGTCAATCATACTTTGAGTGAACTGTTCAATAGCATGCTCATCGTTGATCAAGAAATTATGAAATAACTTCATTTAAGTAAAAGAGTAACTAGACGAGATTTCAATGTATGAAAACGTTGCAGAAAGTGTGATCTTTCATAATGTCAAAGACTAAGCTAGAAACTATCAATATAAAAGAATGATATTATTATTACTATTCAAGATGATCATGATCAACTTGAGTGACTTGATAGAATTTGAGTACAAGACAATACATCAGATAATGTACAAGATGAAAGACAAAGAGCAAAGAAAAAGAACGAAAGCTCAACTTTTATATACATGAATTGAGCAGAATTAAGACTAAACAATAGTTTTATTGACTTAAGATTGCAAAAGTTTGCACATATGACTGAGATGATCAAAACAAAATTGCTGAGATTAAATTAAGATGATAATGATTGAATTAATGACTTAATTCATTGAATTGTGAAACAAATTCAATGAATCTAAGATTTTAATAATTTATAGTTAATTCTAATCATTACATAATTAACTTAAGTGAGTTGATTGTAAATCGATTAAAGTAAGTTCTGATTTATGCTTTAAACTTGAATGATGATTTGACATCATGACAAGTATGCAATTCAAGCATATTTGAATAAACATGATAATAAAAACATGATATTTTGATATGAATGAGTATGCATTTGAGTTATTCATTGCAGAAGATTTTGCAAAAGCTTTACAAGATGAGTTTACTGTGTATACTCTTGTCATGCTTAACGTCATCAAAGAATCAATCATTAAACATTAAGTGAAAGCAATGAATAATACAATAAGTTGTATCACAAATGTGCTTAAAATGCAGACTTTACTCGTTGAATTAAAAGAATATGAAAATGTATTCTTGATAAAGAATACAGATAAATTGTCTTTGCATAAAGATCATGATCATGCAATTGAAATCACTGCAGAGTCATCATATAAATCATTGTATAATCTGTTGAACACAGAGTTAACAACTCTGAGACAGTATTTAAATGATGTTTTAGCAAAAGAATGAATTAAGCACTTCGTTCGCTCAAATGACGCGTTTATTCTATTTATTCTCAAAAAGAATGATAATCTTTATTTATGCATAAACTATTGAGATTTGAATAAAATCACTGTCAAGAATCATCACTTACTATCTTTAATTAATGAAACTTTAAACAGATTTAATTAAGTTAAGCAGTTCATTAAATTGAATTTGAAGAATGCATATCATCATCTTAAAATTCAACGTGAAGATGAGTAAAAAATGACATTTTATATTCATTATGATCACTTCAAATATATGATCATGTCATTTGATTTAATCAACGTGTCTATCATCTTTTAAACTTACATTAATAAAATCTTGACAAAGTTTTTAAACATCTTTTGTATTGTTTATCTGAATGACATTCTAATCTTTTTTGTAAAAAAGATTGATTACATAAATTATGTAAAGCAGATTCTTGAGAGATTAAAAAAGTTCAAGCTATATGCTAGCTTGAAGAAGTATGAATTCTTCATCACTAAAGTGAACTTTCTAAAGTTTATCATATTTACAAAGAATGTTTCAATGAACTCAAGTAGAATAAACATCATTAAAACATGATTCAGATTAAAGATGTATCAAGAAATACAAGTTTTTCTGAGATTCATCAATTTCTATTAACATTTTATACATCACTACTCTCAGATAGCAGAGTCTTTAACAGAACTGCTGAGAAATAGTGTAAAAGATGTAAAAATCAGCTTATTCATATGATTAAACGAAGTGAAACAAGCATTTAATCAGCTTCATGACATCTTTATAAAAGCATTTATATTAAGACACTTTGACTCAGAGCAATATATATGCATCAAGATCAATGCATTCAATTATGCAGTTGCAAGTATTTTGTCTCAATCAAATGACAAAGATCAATAACATTTGATTGCATTTTGATTTAAAATGATGATAAATGTTGAAAAAAACTATGAAATATATAATCAGAAACTTTTAATCATAGTAGCAATGTTTAAACATTGATGACACTATGTAAAAGACAATTATTATACTGTTAAAGTTTTGACTGATCATAATAATCTGAAGAATTTTATGAATGTTCAAGAGCTAAACAAAAGATAAGTTAAATGAATTATGAAATTGTTGATCTGCAACTTTGAAATAGCACATAGATCAGAAAAGACAAACTTAATTAATGCATCATTAAAATGATTAAACTATAAGAATGAAAACATTTCTGCAAATTATTTGTTATTTACTCTGCAGCGAAAGTTGACTAAAATAAAAAGTTTAAATAACTTTATATTCATAGTAATCAAAGAATTGTACTGTATACAAGTGATTAACGATGTCAAGAAGATGTTTATTCACAGTATAAGTATGAATAGATATTCAGCAGAACATGTTGAAAGCAGACTGCAAGATGAAATTTACTGAACATGAGTGATAAATAATGTCGAGAAGATGTTTGTTCATAGTGTCAGTGAAAGAAAATATTCAATCGACAACAAGATTTATCTGTATGAGATGCTGACTACGAATCTTCTGCAAGCTATGCTTGTCAGAAGAGCTGAACAATCTCATTGACAGAGCAGTAACAGCGCGATATGCGCATGTTACGCTCACATACACAGATCAAGCATTGCATTGCAATGCTCACAAACAACAAGATTACGTGATCAAATGATCATGTGATCAAACAGTGAACGAAAGTTCACGTCAAAGTGATCAGCTTTCACAATACACAGATCGAGCATTGCATCATGATGCTCACAAACAACTCAAAGCTTATCTAGTCTGCTTAACTACATGATCAAACAGTGAACGAAAGCTCACGTTGAAGTGACCAACTTTCACAATACATTGCTCGCTCGTCTAGCTCGCTCAGCTAAATAATCAAACAGCAAATTTGAAAGCTCACGTCGAAGTGACTAGCTTTCACAATACACAGATTGAGCATCGCATCGCGATGCTCACAAACAACTCAATGCTCATCTAGTTTGCTCAACTAGATGGTTAAACAGCGAACGAAAAGCTCACGTCAAAGTGATCAGCTTTCACAATACACAGATTACTCATTTAGTCTGACTAACTAGATGATCAAACAGCAAACAAGAGTTCATGTTGAAGTGATCAGCTTTCACAATACACAGATCACTCATCTAGTCTGATTAACTAGATAATCAAACAGCAAACGAAAGCTCACGTTGAAGTGATCAGCTTTTACAATACACAGATCACTGATTTAGCCTGACTAACTAGATGATCAAACAGCAAACGAGAGTTCACGTCGAAGTGATCAGCTTTCACATACACAGATCAAGCATTGCATCACGATGCTCACAAACAATTCAAAGCTCATCTAGTCTGCTCAACTAGATGGTCAAACAGCGAATGAAAGCTCACGTCAAAGTGATCAACTTTCACAATACATCGATCGCTTGTCTAGCTCGCTCAGCTAGATGATCAAACAGCAAATTCGAAAGCTCACGTTGAAGTGATCAGCTTTCACAATTTCGATTTGTTTATATGATTACTTGATTATATAAACATGTCGTGCGCTCGTATGCGCACTCTAACAATCTGACTGCTCAATGAAAAGATATACAGCAGCGATTATGATTAAATTACATGTAATTTAGCATACACACAGCGCTTCAGTGCTACTATTTAGATAGATAGCATCATGTTTCATAGTCTTAGACTGCATAAGCACGTAAAACTTGAAGAAAGAAAAAAAAATATTATGTTGATCATGTTGAAAGTATGTCACAAGATGAATTCTACTGTACATGAGTAATTAATGAAGTTAAGAAGATGTTTGTTTACAATGTTAATGAAAACATGAATACATGTTCAGCAATGCATGTCAGAAGTATGCTGCTAAGAATTATAATTTTAGCAGTGTGAAAAACACATTTAAATGAAGTACATTTCTCAAGAGATAAAATCTTTCAACTTAAATCAATAACTTTAAAAAGAATAAATGTCAAAATATTAACTTATAAAGATTGCAATGTAGTTAAGAAACAGCTTAATTCTGTTGTTGAAACTGTTGATTGCAAACAACTTATTTTACATGCAATTATCAGAGTATTAACAATTTATGAAATGATATATAACTTTAATAGTAAATTCATAGTTGAACTCATCAAGATTTTACAGCAAGAAGATAAATTTACTGTAAAGTTAAAAGCAAATGAAATGATGAATATATGAAAGAATGACATCAAAGCTTAAACATTGAATAGTCAAGAAATGATAGAATACAATGAATTATTGTATGTTTCAGAAGGTTTTTCTGTCAAAGAAGAATTATTAAAATGTCATCATGATAATTTCTTAATAAAACATTTTGATGCTAACAAGATTAGCGAGCTGTTAAATCATAAATATTACTGAAAAAGTATGATCAAGAATGTCAAAAAGTATATAAATACTTGTGATATTTGTCAGAAAGTAAAGATGAAACATCATTTATCATATGATGAGTTAAAATCATTATCTCAATTTACAAATTTCTGAAAAGAAATCACTATAAATTTCATAACAGATCTTTTTTTTCTTTTCTTCATTAAGTGCATGCAGTCTATGACTATGACACTGTCTAGACGCTGTGTGTGTGCTACGTTACATGTAATCTAGTCAAAGTTGCTGCTTTATATCTTCTCGTTGATCAATCACATCAATAGTTTGCACATACAAGCGCTCTCGCTCAAACTCTCGCAATCGTACTTTCGTTTTCCTTCATTTCTTCGCTCTCTTCGCGTTCTACTCTTTCGTTTCTAATAGTCATTTTCTCGTCGCAATTCGAGTATTTTTCAAATACTCTAGCGTTGCAATTCTTTCAATCTTGGTGATGAACAGTGTCAATATGATGTTTGTGTTTTTGAGCTGAGCTTTTTCCTTAAGCTTTCTCTGCTCTGCTCTATAATGCTTGCAGTTCAGCAGTAAATGCTTCGACGTTTGCCTTGCATTGCATATTTTATAGCATTTGTTCGAATTATTCTCTGATAATTGATGCAAATAGCTCTTGAAATAGTCATGTTTCATTTTCAGCTGAATAAAGATTGAGAACGTTAGTCTATCAATTTTCCTCAGCTCTTTTAGTGATTTATGACTTAGATTCACATTTGATATGTTTTTTCGATACTGATTTCCCTTTTTGATACTGCTTTTTCAGATCTCTAATCATTGTAATTTCGTCTCTTTGCAAATTTGCTTTTTGACAAAGCTTATGATGATTGCTTTCATGTTGCCGGTAACTGATACTTCTTGAGCAGCAATTCTGGTCAATTGATCTGCTTTTTCGTTCCCAATAATGCTCTTGCGACTTGATATTCACTGTATGCGAATTTGACACTGTTTCTGACGTAAATTGGTCAAATTTTGTCGTATGTCATCGAATAATCTCGCATTGACGTTGCTCTTTGTGTTTAGTCTTTGCAAAGTCATTTGACTGTTCATGTACACTCAAATTTCGCTGTTTTTGAGTGCTTTTTCGCTGCACATTGCGATTGCATCGCTAATAGCTTGCAGTTTCGCTTTCGTTATGATAATTTTGTCTGAAACGCTTGTCGCTTTGCTGCATCTAACGAGTTCATGCGTAAATATCACTGTTGTTTCGATTTCTGTTTCAACTTCTGCTATCTTTTTTCGAATTTGCGATGCGTCTGTGTACATTACTATGTTTTTCGCCTTTTTGATAATTCTTTCTAATTCTCTATAGTGTGTATTGATCGTATCGCAAGTTTCGCCTTTTGCAAATTCGGTTTGAAGTTTTGCTAAATACTCGATTTCTTGCCCTTACGATTTCTTGAAGTGAGAAATTTCGATTTCTTTTTTTTTCTTTTTTTTCTTTTTTTTTTCTTCATTAAGTGCATGCAGTCTATGACTATGACATTATCTAGGCGCTGTGTGTATTCTAAATTACATGTAATCTAGTCATAATCGCTGCTGTATATCTTCTCATTGAACAGTCACATCGATAGAGTGCGCATACGAGCGCGTGAACTGTCTATATGATCAAGTGATCATATAGACAACTCAAAATTGTGAAAGCTGATCACTTCAACGTGAGCTTTCGAGTTCGCTGTATGATCATTCAGCTGAACGAACTAGATGAACTTTGATCTATGTATTTGCGACGCATGTAAATCGACCAGAAAATCGGAATCGATCAATTTACTGCGTCGCACAGATGTGTATGTGCGCAAAAGCTGAGTCGTGCCTTCGCAGTGACTGTGTGAATGTCGTATATTAGTTGCAGCGCGTGCGCAAAGACGTTGCTGTCGTTCTGTGTACATGAGCAAAGACTGTGTCGTGTCTTCGCAGTGTATGTGATTGCGATGCATGTAAATCGATCTGATAAAGCGAAAAACCGATCGATTTACTGCATCACGCAGACGTGTAGATGCGTAAAAGCTGAATCGTGCCTTCGCAGTATATGTGTGTATGTCATATATGAGCTCAACGTGTGAATAAAGCGCTGTTACTGCTCTGTGTGTGATTGCGCTACGTGTAAATCGGCCTGAAAATCGAAATCGATCGATTTACTGCATCACGCCTGTCTGTATGTGCGCAAAAGCTGAGTCGTGTCTTTGCAGTATATGTGTATATGTTGTATATGAGTCGCAGCATGTATGCAAAGACGTTACTGTTCTTCTGTGTATGTGCGAGCTTCAATGCGTCGATGATCGCGTTGTTATCGCCTCGCTTTTCAACTGTGTGTGAGCTCAACGCGTGAGTAAAATGCTGTTACTGCTCTGTTGATGTTGATGAGATTGTTCAGCTCTTCTGACAAGCATAGCTTGCAGAAGGTTCGTAGTCAGCATCTTGTACAGATAAATCTCGTTGTCGATCAGTTTATGATATACAAATGCGAAGTGAGAATTGATTTACATTAAAGATCAGATTATCTTTCAATAGTCACAAAGTTATATTTACATACATTCTTCATATAACTTTCAACTCATTGACTTTGAAAAAAAATGAATATGAAGACATTAAGTGCTTATCTGAAAATACATCTTTCTGCTGACTGCTTTCTGAACAACAGAGCAGCGATAGACAACAGAATAACAAAGATCATTCAGATACTACAAGAAGTCATAGAGAAATTCATATTTTAAGCAAAATCATTAAATTATGTAAGAAACTTCTGAAACAGAACTGCTTTAAAGTAGTAACAGAATCAAAATGATTGCAAATTGTATGAAAAATGCAAAATACTTTAAAAGCATGAAATGATTATTTGAAACATAATGATTACAAAAACAAGATCATTAAAGAAGTAAAATATTTACACTTCAGAGCATAAATGCATGAGTTAAGCAATACATTGAAATTAATTTGATGCTTCGCAAAATGAGTCAGAATCAAAAGTCAACTACTTAAAAAGTTTTCATAGTTTTCATCATTGAAACGTAATGATCTTAATCATATGATGAGATCATTTGAAGAAAAAACAAAGATGTTAAGAAAGAATTTCTTTTCATTATCTTTTTAAGCAGATGTCAGCAACATTTCAAACTCATTCATATCATTAATGATGTCATTCAATTTATTCATCTTACAAGATGAAATAAAGCAAATGATTTAATGAATAAAAGCAGACAAAGCATCAGATGCATTTGAAATTTCAAATCAAGTACTTTAAGCAAGTCTCATAAAACTGATTTTGATGCTAACAAGTTTATTCAATGCATATGTGATACATGAATATTATTTGAAGCAGTTTAAAAAAACTCTGATGATAGTATTATGCAAATCAAAGAAAAGTGATTATATCAATTTAAAAGCATATTGACTCATTGCTTTACTGAACATCATGAGTAAGACTTTGAAATTGATCATGATTAAAAGATTGAATGATATCACTGAGACTCATCATATGCTTTTGAATGCTCAAATGAGAGCGAGATGCAAGTAATTCATGATTTCAGCGCTGAATTTACTAGTAAATTAAGTACACGTTGTATGAAATTGCAAAATCAAATACGTGATCTTCATGCTTAGCTTAAACATCACTGAAATGTTTAATTACAATTTGCACATCAGATTTCTACATACTTTGAAAATGAAAAGAACATCAAATTATATAATTAAATAAATGCGCAGTTTTCTGAAAGACAGAGAATTATCTCTAGTATTCAATGAACAGATGAGCATAATGCGTTAAATAAATGCAGACATATTACAGAAATCTTTCATTTTATTAATTTTCTTTCTATTCTTCAACACAAGCTTAATCAAAAAATGCAAAGCATTAAAAATCAAAATCAAGATGCTTAACTTTGTAAATGATATCAACATTCTGATTTATGACAGATTTACAAAATCAACTTGCAAAACATTAAGTAAAATATACAACGTTTGTGTAAAGTGAGTTCAAACTTATGATGTTATATTTGCATCAGAAAAATATGAATTTACACACTTCACTTGAAAGTCAAAGAAATTCAACATGATGATCAGTTTACACATAGAAAACTTAATGATTAAGTTAAAGTCAGATGTACAAGTTCTGAAAGTTTAACTGAACATGAAATTATAATGAAATTCAAATTTTCGACAGATAGAAGCAGATCACGTCATAAGAATGCTAGCACTTAGTCATCTTGAAATCTCTACATGAGATGCAATCTTTGCAAAGACAAGACAGATGTACTCAGCAGTAGTAAAATTAGAAATAACGTTTAAAGCATTAATTTGACATCAATGTGATAAAGAAGAAAAGCTGTTGAGCAAGAAATGAAGATTAAAAGCTTTTTAAAATCAGACTTTGTATCATGTTGCAGATGTTTTCAAAAGAGTAAACATCAAAATGCTGAAGATCAAAACATATACATCTTCACTTCATGTTCACTTAAACAAACTACAGAATCAGATCACATTATGCAGCTAAATTAATGATAGAATACAGAAGATTCAATGAGCATATGAATTCATACATGCTCATCTGATAGAAATTAATTATTTCATTTCTTGATCTTTAATTATCAAGAAAGTGATGCTTCTGAATGCTTTTATTCACGAAGATGCAAAGATATAGTTTAAATGCAGATAATTCAACTCTTTAATGCTGATTTCAATAAATAATTGCATTGCAATAATGCAGTATCATAAAAGTCAATGAGATTTTCAATGAAAAAACTACAAGAAACACATTGCAGATATTAATGCAACATCAGCACAAAGATCTTATCTGTTCAACAAGACAGTAAAAATGCATAATGATTTTCAGAAAGTTGAAAGCACTTTGACAATTTACATCAGAATTAAACGCATAAATTTAAATGTTTACTTACATTCAAGAAACATTTCAAGCATGAATAGTTCTTGATGTGACTGCAAATGAAGTCATCAGACAGTTAAACACATTCTCATGCATTGCTTAAATTGAACACATTTTCGTTTAAGTATGTTTTAAAACATCAACATTATAAATTATTGAATTATCATTTCAATCATGAAGAGTCTCAAGATGATAGCAAGAATGATGATGAAAACAAAGCTTTTAAAGCAGTTTAAAATAACAAGAACACTCATTCTTTAACATGCAATCATTGCAAACAAATTTGATACATAGTTTCAGTCTTACAGTCTTGACTACGTGAAGCAGTTGTATAAATAGCGAGCGATTTTCTATCTCAGAGAATTTTGTTCACTCGACACACATAGCATAAATATCTCTCATGAGTTGATTTAATTGATGTCATAAGAATGTATGAATTTATTATTATTATTATTGTAATTGTAATTGTAATTGTAATTGTAATTGTAATTGTAATTGTAATTCATACACTCTTGTGACATCGATTTAGACTCAACTTATGAGAAAAACTATGCTATGTGTATTGAATGAACAAAACTCTCTGAAAAAGAAAATCGCTCATTGACTACATGATGACTTCACGTTGTTGAAACAATAAATTTGACACTATGTTATCAGTAATAAATCTATAGCTTCTATTCAGTGTGTGACGCTTGAGTAAACTCTTAATGAGTGTCTGTGCTGTTTAATTATGACGCATCGTCTTTGCTCTGCTCTTCATTGACGATATTCTATACAAACAATGTTTCGATTCAATTCTCGATTCAAAGATGAAAGATATTTTCTTTGCATTCATGATGCTTGTGATTGTAATGCTGAAAACTGCGTTCTCTTGCTCAATGATTGTCATTCATTGAGCAGAGAAATATGTGATGAAAGAAAGATGTGTACAATGAAAAGATAAAGTGCAATTGTATTAAATAATTCTATTCTGCTCTTGATTTGACTTATGTCACGTAAACGTTGAATAGATTGTTAGTATAAACGTGCAATCATCATTATTCAATGCATGATTCTAATCAATAGTAAAGAATGCATTTTGATCATTCTCATGAGCTTTTGATCTTTCACATAGATAAATGTATGACTTAACGTCAAGTAAAGAAGATGAGCTCAGCTCTCTTCAGTATATCAGCATGATTGACAAGTCACTACTTCTTTGAACACTGTAGTCACGACTCTCAGACTCATCATTTGAGATGACTATTCTATCTGATATCTTTTCATCAATTACTTGATGACATTGTTGATATGATGAATACGTTTCAGTATATTGACGTGATTGATGAATTCTTAATTCTTCAATTACTTATAGTCACAATTTTCAGACTTTTCATTTGAGTTGTTTATTTCACTAGTAGTATCTTTTCATCTTTTATTGACATCAACATGTCATTAATCTTCTTTGTAGATTGATTGTGACTGTTAGAAGAAATGTTGTCGCGTAGATGAAAACTCTGCATGATGACTTTTCTGATCACGCAACGTTCTAACATTGTTCAAACTGCATTAAATTGAAATTTCTTGACTCTTTTGACTTCTATTTGAACACAGAATAGAATCAAAAGATTCATAGTCAACATCATGTACAGATGAATCTCGTTGTCAGTCTATTATTATTATTATTATTATTATTATTATTATTATTATTATTATTATTATTATTATTATTATTATTATTATTATTATTATTCTGAGTTATTTTAACTTAAGTCAATGTATATTTTGAAGAAATGAATGATCAAAAGTAAAGAATGTTCATGTACTATTAATGATGCTCTTAAGTACAATAATGACATTTATTATAGTGATACTTCATACTATAATCTGTCTTTAAATAAGTCTTTGTAAACATATATAATATACATAAAAAGAAGAATTGACATATGTGACATATGCAACATATACAACATAAGTGATAAAAGTAAGATTTAGTTCAATGCATATGAATAAACACAGATTTTATCAACAAAAGCAAGATTCAGTTCAATGATATATAAATGAATGCAAATTTTATCAACAAAAGCAAAACTTAATTCAATGAAATTAACTTAAGTTCAGATTTTATTCAACTTTGAGTGATGAATATCACTTAAGTTAAACTTTAAAATTTAGTTCACTTTACAAACTGTTAATGAATAGTTCAGTATGAAGCTCAGTAGAAAGATTAATAAAAAGTTCAATTAAAAAATCAGTAGAAAGCTCACTAAAAAGCTCATTAAAAAGTTTAATAATAATAATAATAAATTCATACATTCTTGTGACATCAATTAGATTGATTCATAAGAGACTCTATGCTATTTGTATTGAGTGAACAAAACTCTCTGAGATAGAAAATCACTCGCAGTCTATACAACTGCTTCACGCAGTCGAAACAGTAAGTTTTGAGACTATGTATCAAATTTGTTCGCGTTGATTGCACGTTAATGAACAAGTGTTTTAGTCACTTTAAATTGCTTTAAGAGCTTCGTTTTCATCATTATCTTCGCTACTGCTCTGAGACTCTTTGTGATGATGACGATTATTCAATAGTTTGAGAAGTCAGCATCTTGTAGCATTCTTGATCGCAGATGCAATCAGTTCAAGCAGTGCATGAGTACATGCTTCGTCATCTGATGACTTCATTCGCAGTTGCATCGCGAGCTATTCATGTCTGAAACATTTCTAGAGTGCAGATAAGTGTTCAGATCTATGCGTTCAATTCTGATGTGCATTATGAGAATGCTTTCTGCTTTCTGAAGATCATCACGCATCTTTATCATCTTATTGCTCAGATGCAATCTTTGTGCTGAGATTACATTGATGTCTGCGACGCGTTCTCTGTACTTTTCTCATCGTTGATTTCGTTGATCTTTGTGATACTGCATTATTGCAATGTTATCGCTTGTTGAAATCATTGTAAAGAAGAGAATGTGTTGTCTGCATCTTGACTGTATCTTCGCATCTTCTTGAATAAAGACATTCAGAAGTACTATTTTCTTGATGACGAGTGAGTGAGAAATGACGCGATTATCTCTCGTTAAATGAGCGCGTATTAGTTTGCATGCTTGTCTGATCTCTTGCGTTTGATCATTGATTCAACTGTGTAGCGTGATCTTGTCTTGTAGCATGTTCAAATGAACATGTAGCAAACTCATGTATGTTTCTGTCTCTAGAGTTTTGATGTTTACTCTTTTGAACACTTCTGCTACGTGATGCAGAGTCTGATTCTGAAGTGTTTCTAGTTTGCATTCTTTGTTCAACAATTCATCTTTCTTGTCATGCTGATGTCAGACTGATGCTTTGAATGCAATTTCTGATCTCACTACTGCTAAGTAGACTTGTCTCACTTTTGTGAAGATAGCTTCTCATGTGAAGACTTTAAGATGACTAAGTGTCAGCATTCTTGTGACGTGATTCGTCTTTATTTGTCAAAGATGCGCGTCTCATTGCAGTTTCATGTTCAGTTGCACTTCTAGAACTTGTACGTCTGATTTCAATTTGATAACTGAGCTTTCTATTTGTATGCTAATCATCATGTTGAATCTCTTCGATTTTCTAGTGAAATGCGTAAGCTTGTACTTTTCTGATGCAAACGTTGCGTCATGAGTGCAAGCTCATTTCATGCAGACATCATGTGTTTTGCTCAGTGTTCTGCAGATTTCTTCAATGAATCTGTCGTAGACTAGAATGTTAATATTGTTTATGAAGTCAAGCACTTCAATTTTAATTCTCAGTGCTTTGCATTTTTCAATTAAACTTACGTTGAAGAATAGAAAGAGAATTGATGAAATGAAAAATATCTGCAATATGTCTGCATTTATCTCGCGCATTTCGCTCATTTATTCATCAAATATTAGCGACGTCTCTTGATTCTTTAGAAAGCTGCGTGTTCATTCAATTATGTAGCTTGATGTTCTTTTCATATTTAGCGTGTGCAGAAGTCTGACGTGTGAGACTCAATCAAATGCTTTGACAATGTCTAAGCTTAGCATGAAGATCACATATTTGATTTCACAGTCTTACACTGTGTGAACTTGATCTATTAGTAAATCTAACGTTGAGATCATGAACCGCTTGCGTCTCACTCTCATTTGAGCATTTGATAGCATACAATGAGTCTCGACTATGTCACTCAGTCTTTTGATCATGATCGACTTTAGTGCTTTGCTCATGATATCGAGCAAAGCAATGAGTCGATACATCTTTGAATCAATATAGTCACTTTTCTTTGATTTGCATAGTACTATTGTCTGAGTCTTTTTGAACTGCTTCAAATGATACTTGTGTGTTACACATGCATTGAATAAACTCGTCAGTACTGAGATCAGTTCTGCAAGACTCGCTTGAAGCGCTCTGTTTGAAATATCTGAAGCGCTCGACGCTTTGTCTGCTTTTACTCGTCTGATTGTCTGCTTCACTTCATCTTCTGTAATGCGTGAATTGAATGAGACTGTCAGAGATATGAATGATTCTGCAATGTCGTTGACATTCACTTGAGAAGATAAGAAAAAGAACTTTTCTTACAGTATCTCGATTTTTTTCTCGAACGTCATTGTCATATGATCGATGTCGCTTCGCTTCAGTGATGAAAACTGAGAAAGCTTTTTGAGTAGCTGACTTTCAATTCTAGCTCATTTTGCAAAGCGTCATGTTGATTTGAGTGCTTCGCTCAGTCTATCGAAAATATGTTGCATACGTTGCATGCAACATACATAAGACATGATCTCTATGCTGATTTTTCTCTTAGCGAGAGATAGTTTCTCGCAGCAGATTCACAGTTCAAGATGAGCAAAATCTTTCACTGCTCAGATTTTGACAGTTTACTTCTTAAACATGAATTGCAGACGTTTCATCAGCGATATGCATGCATATTGCAGTCGATTTCTTCTTTAATCACATCGACACACACTACTGTTCTTTTGAGTTATACAGACGATGTTTTCAACTAGAGATTGACTTTATCATCAAGACATTCAAGAGTCAAAGTTCAGTGAAGAAGTAAGATTCTTGAGATTGACAGTCGTCATTATTGTATATCACGCTTCGCTTGTAAGACGTGCAACTCATCTGTTTCGCGTTATCTATAGAGATCTTTCTTATGCAGATCGATTATGTCTTGCAGAGATGTTCATATGCTACACTTCTAATCAGACAACGTAGTTCGATCATTCTTTACTAACTCGCTTGTGTCTCTTTTCTTTTAACGAAGTCTTCTCGTCAGCGTATTGCTCATGTATAGAATGTCTGTGTCTGAACGTCTGTTAAACGATATTAATGAGACTCTCGAGTTTGCTCGTGTTGAACTTAACGAGTCTCGTGAGTTGCTCATGTCGTAGTAACAGACACGCAGTCTTAACAAGATCTATACATAGTTAGCACGTAAATCTAAAGAATGTTCGTGATTTGAGTTCTTTCTGCTAATCATCTTCAACAGATCAAACGCGAGAGTGTTCTGTCTCAATTCTCGTCATCACGACGACAAGATACTGAATCGAATGATTTTCATAAGCGATTTTTCTCGTTGTTCTGCGTTCTATTTGACTTTCTCATCTGCGTGCAGATTGCTTGTAGCATGCGCATTGAGATTATCAAAGTCTGCGCAATCGCGAAAACTCTGCACGCGATCAATGCACAGCGCTTCATCATCACGCAGCATCTAAATGTCATTCAAACTTTTGATAATCTCTAGACTCTACTGTAGCTAGACAGTAGATTCGTAGTTAGCATCGCGTACAGATGAGTTTCATTGCTGATCTTAAAAAGTTTAATAAAAAGATTGATAGAAAGCTTAATTAAAAGCTTAGTAGAAAGCTCAGTAGTTTAGTAGAAAGTTTAGTAAAAGTTTTATTAAAAAGCTCAGTAAAAAGTTTAATAAAAAGTTTAATATTAAGTTATAAAGAATGTATTTTATTAAGCTAGTTAACATTGTTGAAATACAATTATTGTTATTTTAAAAAGTAGAATTATGAAGAAAGAAAGAAGTAAAAAAAAGTGAATTTTCTGAATTTTCTAGTGTTAATCTTTGACTGAGAGCGAAGATTATTAATCACAGAGATAACAGTACTGTTTTTAAGTTATGTAAAAAACATTGTTTGAAGCATTGTTTAACTTATGTTATGCATTCATAATTTGAAGTAGAATGATCGCGTTGAGTCAAGTCATTGAGTTCAGATTAAGTTTTCAGCTTATTAAAACTTGATTCAAGTCAGAATTTTAAAATTAAATATTTAAATTAAGTCATGATGTTGATATTAAGTATTTGAATTGAGTCATGTGTCAGAATTGAATCAACGCTTGAATTCAATTCTAGATTTGATACTTAGTACATCATTTGACTCGTTGATTATAGAGAGTATTAGAAACATTATAAGCATAGCTTAGCGTAATTGCTATCTTTTGTCATGCAGTTGATTGAGCGATTCATTCACTTAGTCAACTGAATGATTCAATTAGTTAGACTCAGAGATTCTAATTCTGACGCTTACATCATGATGTTAATATTAAGTATTAACTTGAATTTTTGATTTGACTCATCAAAATATGATTTACTACTACTAACTTGTTGAATGATAATGCAACAGAATAATGCAATTGATTTGATTACATCTTCAGAATACATGAGAATACTAGTTACTACTAATAGAAGTTTCTTTAGCAAAGCTTATGATACTATTGATCAGCATCTTCAGAATTCATGAAAATACTGACTACTATTAATAGAAATTTTCTCATGAGTATTGATCAGAATTCATGAGAATACTGATTACTATTGATAAAATTTTTCTCATGAGTATTGATCAGAATTCATGAGAATACTGACTATTATTACTAGAGATTTCTTATGAGTATTGATCAGAATTCATGAGAATATTGATTATTAGTTATTACTAATAAAGATTTTCTGAGTTTAGTAATTACTATATAAATAAGCATAAGCTTTAATCAATTGCATTACTTTGTTACATTATTCATAGTATTGTGAATTCTGCTTAGAAAATCTTTATTAGTAGTAAACAGTATTCTCATAAGTCATGAGTTCTGAAGATGTCTGAACTCTGCTCAAGAAATTTCTATCAGTAGTAATCAATATTTTCATGAATCATGAACTCTGAATTTTCAATTGCTTAATAAGTTAAGTTAAATTGATTGCATCAAGTCAAGTACTTAAGTTCAAGTTAAGTATATGACTCAAAATATATTAAGTTAAATTGAAATTTTTTGAAATTTAATTCAAGTTAAGTTGAGAAGTTGAATTCAAGACTTAAATTAAGTTGAAAAGCTGATGTAAGATGCATGAAATCTCTTTGCGTGAAACTGCGTAGTAAAAGATAATAAGATAACACTTTATTAATGATAGAATTAATTGCTAAGAAACAAATGCAAGAGTTGACAGAGTTTTCATCTTCTGTCAAATTATTATCTTTATTCACTAATTAATTTCTTTCAAGTTAATCTTACAAGTTAGTCTTGCAGACATGCATCATTCATAGTTAATGAGATGCAATTTTACAACTGCATTCTCTTTTCAAGACTTAATTCTTGAGTCTTCATAACATTGTATTGTTTTTTATAGCTGATAGCATAGCAATGACTTTTTCAGCACTTTAACATACGTGTAAAAGTGTTGTAAATTAATCATGTTAATGAGCATAAACAGAGTTAGTGCAAGATTATTGATATCAATCTTTTCACTTTTGTTCTCTTTTCTTCTTTTCTTTCTTCTTACTTTGTCTCAGCATACTTTTCTGTGAATACTGCTTTTTGAATCTGACAAGACATAAAATCTGCTATGCATATCTTGCATAGCTTGCAGTTCAAGATATAAACTTTCTTCATTGCAGCATTATTATGATGCAAGTGCAGATCATGAATTAACATGAGTAATATAGTAATATCAATATCATCATCATCAACATGATAAGTAACAGCATTGCGCTCACTGAAATCATGCTAACATGCTCGTGAAGTCTGTTCTTTTCATTGAAATGTATATTTCTCATTACTTCTCTTACATTGTTATCACTGCTTCTTCTGCTCTTCTTGAGTCTTTTGCATTAATGATTGAACTTATGATTCTTGATATGCATATTTATTTCTGCATGTTTTGATAATTGCTAATGCATGATAAATCATAATAATCAAATAATTTAATGTTGTCGCTGCATTCATTGTTTGAGCGCAGTGATGATTCACACATGTCATGCTTTCATCAAGTGTGCTTGCAAATGCAAGTACTGCTTCAAGAAAAAGCATGATTACATCATAAACTCAGCTTTACATCATCTTCAGCTGTTGATGCATCATGTTGTGTAAACAATGATTCATCATTTCAATGCTTGCATCAAGACTCATCTCACTCTTCATCTTCAATAATGAAAGAATGAGTAGCTTTTCTCTTAATCATGTAAAATTGTATTTAACAGTTGAGTAAAGATTCTCATTTCTTTCGTTTTCATCACTTTTCATCATTATCATGCTGCTTCATCTTCGTCTCGTAAGTATCAACTGAAGCAAGCAGTGCATGATGAGATTTATTGACAAATAAATAGTTTTTTCTTTCACTTCAACATTCTTGTTTGCAATCATTAATCATTACATTTCTTCTTTCATTCATAACATCATTCATCTTCTTTTTTGAAGATGTATGTTGATGCATGAATATTGTGTAAAATTTTGTTTTTTATTTATAATTTAATATCAAACTTTTAAACTTGCATCTTTGCACTTTTGATACATTCTTAAACATGATTCTTGCATGATTTGTCTCTCTTTTTTTTCTTTTAACTTCTTTGCAGTCAACTGATGTACTTGTCTTTTTATTTTGTAGTTCTTAATGATTTTCTTTGCATTGCTAAGATTTTTCATTGATTCTCAGAAGTTTTCGTAGAAAGATGAATCAGCTCATTGAACTAAATACTTAATCTTTTCTTTTTTACTTTGCTGATTGATTATCTTTTCTATCTTTCATTTCTCTTTCTCTTCTATGAGAATAATCTGCGACTTCAAATTCTCATCACATGAGTGTCAGAATTTCAATAAAAAGACATGAAAAATTGAGTGAATTGCATCATATTTTTCAGATAGCTCAAGCTTATACATTTACATGTTAATCTTTTTCAATATTCTGAATGATTTTAATTGTCTGTGATCAATCTTTTTCTTTGAACGAAGCATATGAATGTTTATACTTTGTAAAAGCACTTTGTTTTTCATTTAAAAGCTTGCAATCTTATGATGAGCATTATAATGCTTTACTTGTTGCTTGAATACTCGCTTTCGTAGTTTTATTAAATGTTTTCTGATACTTTGTAGTCATTCTACTCATTTCATAGTCATAAGTGTCTCTCTCTTTAAAACTTTGTTCTCAAATGTTTCTGCAAAACTCGCAGTGTATTTCTTTAGAAGTTTATGTGAGGTTTTTTCAATATTAACGTGTATGTTATTGTTATATATGAACGTTGTCATTGACAAAAGCTCTGATCAGTTATTCATCTTATAATTGAAATATATTCGCAAATAATGCTCAAGCATCTGATTCTGTCTTTCTATTTGATCATTGATTTGCGAATGAAACGTAGTGCTTAGCTTTCACTTCATCTTTAGATGTCAGCAAAGAGTGATTCAGAAATGACTGATAAACAGTGAGTCTTAATTCAATATAATGCTTTGCATCATTTCATGCTGAAATACAAATTCTCATTATAGCAGATCTGTAAACTCTTCAATGTTTAAATCTTTGATCATTGAAATATAAATTACATGCTTGATTAACTTATTTATTATTATCAATATAACATCACTTGTTTTTTCAATGTATGAATTCTTTGCAGATAATATGTCTGTTATGAAATTCATGATCATTATGTAAAATGAATTCATGTTTTCTGAAAGTATAAACATCAGCTCTTCATAGAACTTATAATGATGCACTTGCACTCACTGACAGTTTGAATAGATGCAAACATATTTCATCATCTCTTTGAGCATTTTCAATCAGTAATATTTTCTTCTTATTACAGTCTTAATATGAGCACATGTGAAATGATCTGCTTCAAAATCATTATGATTTATATGCAGAATCTCATTTCTTGTAGCAGAGTCATTGAATACATAGATTGCAAGATCACGACGTAACAATTCATCATTTTTCATACTTCATTTCAAAAGTTCATTCTTTTTAAATGCAAATTTTTGACATCATTCTTCATTCACAACAAAGACGTTTCTTTGTCGTAACTTCAGCAATCACGTAATTATTGATTCACTCATCTTCAAATAAAATCTTTTCAACTTTATAATTTAATGAATCAGAAGTTGAGATGATGCAATATCTAGAATTTTGCAAAATTTAATAAATACTTTCTCATTTAAACACATGATTAAAGTATTTACAATGACTATGTCATTTAGTTACATTATCAACGCTGCAAGTTTAACTGCGATTGAAATTTCTTTATTTTCTAGCAGCTCAGATTGACATTTTTGATTGCAAAGTTTATTTTGCAGAGTAAATAGAAAATAATCATTATTCTTCTTGCTATCATTCAATTTCATGATGTCAAATCTTTTTAATGATGCATTTGCAAAGTTTAATTTGTCTTTGTGATATTTTATATTAAAGTCAAACGCAGTTAATTTCTCAGCTCAACGCATCTGTCATGCATTAAGCTTCTTCATCATCATAAAGTAATGAAGATTATTGTAATCTGTTATCACATATATGAATCGCTTGCTACTCTGAAGATAGTATTATCAGTTCTTAAAATCAAGAACTATAGCATACAGCTTTTTATCATGCATGTTTCATTGTACTTCAGCTTCTTTGAACTTGTAACTATAGTATGCAATGAAATATTATTAATCAATTTTGCTCTTTTGACTAAGCATATCTTCAACTTCGCGATTGATCTTCATGCAAAGATCTGCATTTCAATCATGATGTTTCAAAATGAAAGCATTGATAAAGACTGCTTTCAACTTTTCAAAAATCTTTCTTACTTTCGTTGTTATTATGAAGAGCAAATACATCACTTTTTTCTTTGCACTTTTGATTAAATCTGTTAAAAGCATGATGATTTGAAAGAATCTTCTTATAAATCATTAATAAAACTTTGCAAATCTTAAGAATATAAGAATATTTTTTGCAAACTTAAGCTCAGATCAGCTAGTGATTATGTTAATATAAAATTACTTCATCTGAATATTTTTTCACTTTATCATAAATCTCAGAAAGATAACTTCACTATGATTGAAAGCACATTTCAACAACTTGACATACAGTCAATGTTTCAGTAGCGCGCAAAGAATCTTATGCATATACTTTCAATACTACTCTTTCGTCTCAAAGTATATTAAGATGTCATTCAAATATATTACGCAGCAAATATTCAAAAATGACTTAAGTGCATGATTTACATAGAACTGAAAAGTCACAGAAGCATTTATCAATTCAAAAAGCATCATCTAATATTTAAACTGATCATAACATGTATGAAAAGTCGTTTTTCATTCATCACTTTTGCAAATTTAAATGTAATGATAAATGTTGCAAATATTAATTTTGATGAAGTATCTTGCATGAACAAAGTGATTTAACGTTTCAGACAGTAGCAACAATGAGTAATTGTTTTTTACTATTATTTCATTGAAATCATGATAGTTCATGCATAAATAAAGACTTTCATTCAACTTTTTTACAAACAATATGAATGCTTTTGCAGAACTACTTGATGAATAAATTCATTTCTTCTTTAATGCGTTGATTAAATAGTCTTGTATTGCAGCAAACTCATTTTATGTCATTTTATAAATAGACTTGATGCAAGACATCTTGCTTTTCATCAGATCAATGAAATGTTTCATTTGATCATGCATGTTTAAACTATCAGAAAGAATCTTAGAAAACACTTTCTTAAAATCTTGTATAACAAAGAGTATCTTCGATTCTTTCGCTTAAAATGCATTGCATTTCACAGTCTGTTAATCTGCGCTCTGCAATAATTTATCTGTAGATAGCAGCTGATATGACAAAGCTATGTAAATCTCTTTCTTTCTCTTAGCTGCAAGCATTATTAACTCAACAAATTTCAATGTCTTGCACAGACTAATTTATACTTACTTTGCATGCTGAGTGCTGTTTTCTTAATATGATCAGCAACGCTTGCATCAATGAATATTCAAGTCAATCTCATTTAATCATGAATAATCAAGAATTATATTATATTCTTGCATGTTTACAGCATGAAACTGAGTACTTCAGCTTTTATGAACTTTCTTATGATTAATCAACTTAATATCAATCTGATGTGTATTATAGCAGAAAATTCAATGATCATTAATTATCTGAATCTGTTTTAGAATTGCATGATTCTTCAATAGTTTATGCTCTTTTACTCATGATTGCAATATAAAGTTTTGCTCGATCTCAAAGTTAATAAGACAGTGAGCTTCATGCATCTTCTCAAAGACATTTGTCAGCACTGAAATCATCATTGCATGTAACAATCATCTTTTCATAGTTATATTTAATGATTCAATGATAAACATCAGACTTTTTCTTTTCTCATTTCTTTATCATGATTGCAAGTTTCTTATTTAAATGTGTAATTAAAATACATTAAATTATCAATCTTATGTTTCAGCTTCTTGCATTATCAGCATGTAAAATTGAGTGAAACAGCATTTTGCTTAAATTCACTGAACTTGATTGTTGCATCATCTTTAGACTGCATGCTTGAAGCAGAGAAATTCAAATTTTCTGCTGCAGTGATAAACTTCATCTTTTTATGCAAGAATCAAGAACTCTTCTGAAATGTTATACTTTCACTTTGCTGTGAATTTAACTTTGACAGAGCATTAATATTTTGCAAATGCAAGTCAATGTTTATAAAATGCTTTAACAGATCAACATGATTAATAAAGATGTATAAGATGCAGAGAGACTCATTCATGATGATTTCATTAATCTTCATTCATAAATACATCATGCAAGTCTCATCAAATATATGATAATTCAGATCTGTGTACAGTCTGATGAAATATTGCTTGAAATTCATGATGCTTTGATTGACTCATTACTTTGCAGTCTCAAATTAATATTTTGTTTGAAAGTTGTGAATTTCAGAATTGCTAAGTTTAGTATGCAAGTATTCAATGTAGTACTTTCAGTTGAGTTTCTCATCACAATTATGCATGCTCATCACATGATTTCATCATTGATTGCAAGACTTCTTTGACAAGTATGATGCAAATCATTGCAACTTCTCTTTTTTCATGATGAAATCAACTGACATCATGATCATGAAATCTTTACAGTCTTGCAGTCAAAACATCAAGAAATTGTAGTTCATAATACTTTGCTTCTTAAGCTTGTAAGATTAATTAACACACTTGCGTGCATCACTTCAATAGTAATCATTACTATGTTGATGTCAATAATCAGATGTTGATTAAGTTTCTTGCTTAAGTTTCAATACATAAAGTCACAAAATAAGTAGCATGTTCTGCATCTTCAGATTCTTTAACTGTTAATGTACTTCACTTGTTAATCAATGAAAAATATGATTTGTCTGTTCAGTAGATTCTTGCAACTTGAACTTCTCATCTGCATGATTTTCAAGCTCATTTTGATGAGATGATGAATTCTCAATGTAAGAGATGTTATCACTTCTTTTGATCATGCAACTTCTAATAAGTCGCTGCGTATTCAACATCTTTTATTAAGCAGCTTTATGTAAACGAAGCAATTAAAACTATGAAACATATGAGATTTTTTTGCATGAAACTGCGTAGTAAAAGATAATAAGATAACACTCTATTGATGATAGAACTAATTACTAAGAAATAAATGCAAGAACTGACAGAGTTTTCATCTTCTGTTAAGTTATTATCTTTATTCACTCGTTAGTTTCTTTTAAGCTAATCTTGTGAGCTAGTCTTGCAGACATGCATCATTCATAGTTAATAAGATGCATTCTCACAGCTGAACTTAACAATTTGACTCAATAACTCAACTTGACTCAACAAGAAGTAAATAAATAGTTGTAAATAATTTAATTAAACAATCTTCATGTTTCTCATCATGATTCTTTATTAAATCTTTTTATCAAATAATCTTCATGTTTTCTCTTCATGACTTTCTACTATAACTTTCTATCATAACTTTTTATCAAACAATCTTCATGATTTCTTGTTATGACTCTCAATCAAACATTCTTCAAGATAATGCAAAAAGATAATACATTACGAATTTACAATAATGCGTTATGATTATATAAATTTATGATTATGCAATATAATTAAAAAGTAAGATTATGAGCTTGCTGCAATGCTGCTCACTAGTTGAACAGCATTATGATCTCATTTTTAGTTTCAACATTCTGCATTATTTTGTTCTTCTCACTCTCATTCTTCTCATTTTCATCATTCTTCTCTTTATTCTCACTATTTATAAGCTCATAATCATCATAATTCAATTCATTCTTATTTTAATTTGCTTTATATCATGTTTTTGTATCATTTTCATCTTTTTTAACTAAATCATTCAGCTGTTCATTTATTGAATGCATTGAATTCTGAATTTCTCATTCTTTGATAGTTGAGAAAGTAGTAAATTATGTTATAAAATTCTTAAAGACTGTCATAAAATTAACATCATCAACATTCTTCAATTTCTTCAATTCATCATGATGTAAAATTCATTGTTGAATTATTTGCATTATGAACATCATGAATTTTGAAATTTCTTCATCAACGTTGAACTCATCTGTTGTTGTTGTTTAAAGTTGATATTAATTTCTACAATTGAAAGATAATGCATATAGATAATGCATATAGATAATGCATATTTGCTTTACTTTTAAAGCAACTTCTTTCTCTGCATTTATATTTGCTGCTTATGTCATAATAATTATCTCAGCAAGCTTTGTCTTCTTGACAACAATCTCAGCATTCACTTTCTATCTAATTTTCAACTTAAAGCATTCAACTATAAACAGATCAGCGCTTTATTTAATATTACATTACTGAAATACATTATCATGAATTTTCTTGTTCTTGTGCTCTTGTTTTATCTTATCTTTTACATTTTCTTTCATCACTGCTTTGTTGATCTCATTTACTTCTTTTCAAATATTTAATAGTTTAAGTTTGTATAATTATTTAAACATGATTACGTAATCATTATTCTGTTGCTTGTAATATTCTTTGATTTCATTAAATCAATTTTCATCATAATTTCAACTTGCAATAAACTTAGAATTTACAAATAGAATAAACATTATCTGTTAAAGTCAACATTGTTCTCTTGATTATACATTTGAATAATGCAACAGTATCATTGAAATTTAAATGATTTGATAAAATATAAACTTGTAAAGAAATTTGTAAAGTAAGAATTCTAAGAGAAAATTCATTAAGTAAAATGAATTGATTTTTGATGAAGAATTTATTTTTGAATCATTGAACAGAGTGAAAATTATCTGTTAAAGTCAGTATTGTTCTCTTGATAATGTATTTAAGTAATGCAACAGTATTAATGAAATTTAAATAGTTTGATAAGATAATAATAATAATAATAATAAATTCATACATTCTTGTGACATCGATTAGATCGACTCATGAGAGACTCTATGCTATTTGTATCGAGTGAACAAAACTCTCTGAAATAGAAAATCACTCGCAGTCTATACGACTGCTTCACGCAGTTGAAACAGTGAGTTTTAAGACTATGTATCAAATTTGTTCGCGTTGATTACACGTTAAAGAACGAATGTTCTAGTCACTCTAAATTGCTTCAAGAGCTTCGTTTTCATCATCATCTTTGCTACTGCTCTGAGATTCTTTGTAATGACGATGATTACTCAATAGTTCAAGAAGTCAGCATCTTGTAGCATTCTTGATCGCAGATGCGATCAGTTCAAGCAGTGCATGAGTACATGCTTCGTCGTCTGATGACTTTATTTGCAGTTGCATCGCAAGCTATTCATGTCTGAAACATTTCTAGAGTGCAGATAAGCATTCAGATTTATGCGTTTGATTTTGATGTGCATTGCAAGAATGCTTTCTGCTTTTTGAAGATCATCACGCATCTTTATCATCTTGTTGCTCAGATGCAATCTTTGTGCTGAAATTGCGTTAACATCTGCGACACATTCTCTGTACTTTTCTCATCGTTGATTTCATTAATCTTTGTGATACTGCGTTATTGTGATGTTATCACTTGTTGAAATCATTGTGAAAAAGAGAATGTGTCATCTGCATCTCAACTGTATCTTCGCATCTTCTTGAATGAAGACATTCAGAAGTACTATTTTCTTGATGATGAGTAAGCGAGAAATGACGCGATTAACTCTCATCAAACAAACATGTATTAGTTTGCATGCTTGTCTGATCTCTTGCATTCGATCATTGACTTGACTGTGTAGCATGATCTTGTCTTGTAGCATGTTCAAATGAACATGTAGCAAACTCATGTATGTTTCTGTCTTTAGAGTTTCGATGTTTACTCTTTTGAATGCTTCTGCTACGTGATGCAAAGTCTGATTCTGAAGTGTTTCTAGTCTGCATTCTTTACTCGACAGTTCATCTTTCTTGTCGTGCTGATGTCAGACTGACGCTTCAAATGCAATTTCTGATCTCACTACTGCTGAGTAGACTTGTCTCGCTTTTGTGAAGATAGCTTCTCATGTGAAGACTTCAATATGACTAAGTGTCAGCATTCTTGTGACGTGATTCGTCTCTATTTGTCGAAGATGCGCACTTCATTGCAGTTTCATGTTTAATTGCATCTTTAGAACTCGTACATCTGATTTCAATTTAATAATTGAGCTTTCTATTTGTATATTAGTCATCATGTTGAATCTCTTCGATTTTCTAGTGAAATGCGTGAGCTTGTACTTTTTTGATGCGAACGTTGCGTCATGAGTGCAAACTCATTTCGCGCAGACATCATGTGTTTTGCTCAGTGTTCTGCAGATTTCTTCAATGAATCTGTCGTAGACTAGAATGTTAATATCATTTATGAAGTCAAGCACTTCGATTTTAATTTTCAATGCTTCGCATTTTTTAATTAAACTTGCGTTGAAGAATAGAAAGAGAATCAATAAAATGAGAAATTTCTGCAATATGTCTGCATTTATCTCGCGCATGTCGCTCATTTATTCATCAAATATTAGCGACGTCTCTTGATTCTTTAGAAAGCTGCGTGTTCATTCAATTATGTAGCTTGATGTTCTTTTCATATTTAGCGTGTGCAGAAGTCTGACGTGTGAGACTCAATCAAATGCTTTGACAATGTCTAAGCTTAGCATGAAGATCACATATTTGATTTCACAGTCTTACACTGTGTGAACTTGATCTATTAGTAAATCTAACGTTGAGATCATGAATCGCTTGCGTCTCGCTCTTATTTGAGCATTTGATAGCATACAATGAGTCTCGACTATGTCACTCAGTCTTTTAATCATGATTGACTTCAGCGCTTTGCTCATGATATTGAGCAAAGCAATGAGTCGATACATCTTTGAATCAATATAGTCGCTTTTCTTCAATTTGCGTAGTACTATTGTCTGAGTCTTTTTGAACTGCTTCAAATGATACTTGTGTGTTATGCATGCGTTGAATAAACTCATCAATACTGAAATCAGTTCTGCAAGACTCGCTTAAAGTGCTCTGTTTGAAATATCTGAAGCGCTTGATGCTTTGTCTGCTTTTACTCGTCTGATTGTCTGCTTCACTTCATCTTCTGTGATGCGTAAATTGAATGAAACTGTCAGAGATATGAATGATTCTGCGATGTCGCTGACATTCGCTTGAGAAGATAAAGAAAAGAACTTTTTTCACAGTATCTCGATTTTTTTCTTGAACGTTGTTGTCATATGATCGATGTCGCTTCGCTTCAGTGACGAAAACTGAGAAAGCTTTTTGAGTAACTGACTTTCGATTCTAGTTTATTTTGCAAAGCGTCATGTTGATTTAAGTGCTTCGCTCAGCTTATGCATTTGTGATCTGAAGTATACACATTTCATTTTTCGAATGATCTTGTTTTTATGATCGTTGTGTTTCAGATATTCATTTCACGCTTCTAATGTGTCTTGCGTTTTTCATATGATTCGCAGTTGTCTTGATTTCATTACTACTTCGAAGCAGCTTTGATTTCAAAAGTCTCTTACTTAATTTGATGACTTTGTCAAGAGAGTAGATTTCTCGATGATTTTCTGTAGCACTCTGATAATCTTGCACACTCTGTCATTCATCATAGTTTTGTCGTCTAAAGAGCGTTTCAAAGATAGATGTATTTGCAGATAAGCACTTAATGCTTCTGTATTCATTTTCTTTCAAAGTCATCAAGTTGAGAGTCACACTGAGATTGTTTGTAAACATAACTCTGTGATAATCGAAAGATGATTCAATCTCTGATGCAGATCAATTCGTATCTTGCACTTGCGTGTCATGAACTGTATTTTCTCGCTGTTAAAGACTAGATCAATCGTCGTAAATTGATTGTGAGCTTCGCGAGTAATAATGTCTGATTTCAGCAATAATTTCAGTCTTGCGTTTGTAATGATGTTTAGTAGAGTATCAGTCGTCGTATGACGAGTGAAGCATCTTCGCTCTTCTCAATGAGAATGATGTAGATTGAAATCTTCTATGATTAGTTGTTTGCAGTCATTCTTGAGTAGTTTGTTCAAACGAGAAATGATTGAAAATCTTTTTGTGAATGTAGTAAACAGTGAGCATGAGTTGTAGACATTTAGAAGTCTTAGCATCTGCGTTTCGTCATCTGTGTTGCAAGTTAATATTCTGATTGAGCAAATGTCTGACTCAACTGTTTCTACTATTCATTGATTGAGTCTTAAATGTTTGTTAACGTATATGCATGTTCTTGATTGAGATGACGAGTTTTTCACTAGATGAAAGAAGTTGTGTGCTGAGCTAAATGATTGCAAGTCATTGTTGTTGCAATCTTGCTTCTGTATAGCTACTATGTCAAATTCGCGAACTTCTTTGTCAATTAGAAATGATTCTTGAATTCTTAATGATTTTCTGATGTTATACTGTAGAATTCGTAGAAAAAACTGTTTTGTCATAAAGTTATTTGTAGCTATTGTTGATTCTGCAATGAGAAGACTCTTTGTATGCTTTTGATCATCGACAATCTTTCTCACTTTCTGATTGAATGTTTCTGAATCTGCTCAGATGTCATCTCGTCTGAGTCACTATTCATGCAAGAGAAAAGATCGACTCGTCTCTTCTTGATCTCTACTATCTGTCAAGCTAATTTATCAGCGATTCAACTGCGTGTTTTCAGCATGACTGTTGCTGAGCTTGAGAAATTCATTGAATCGAAAGAATTCGTTGAATCTGAAGAGTTCGTTGAATCTAAAGAGTTCAAAGACAGCGAGAAGAATGTGCGATTGTATTTAGACATCTCAGAATATCTGAACGATCTGTTTCTATAGATTTCGAACGTTTGTTTCATCTGCTATCATCACTTGAGACAGATGCATCTTCAGAATTCGTGATTTTCGTTGCAGTTGATGCAACGTCTTCTATTCGAAAACATCACACACTTCTCTATGTGATGCTTGTCTGCGCACTTTTCGCAGCGCTGATTCTTTCTGCAGATCTTAATCATGTGATCAAATTCGTGACATCTGAAGCACTGTGTGATGTGACAGTTTTTTTCAAATAGCTCACATGCACATTCTTGATATGAGTTCAACATGCTCACGTTCATTAGTCGATTCATCATCGCTTCGATCGCGATCTCTACGATGAGCGATGAATGCGTCTTTTCGCTATCTGTTATTTTCTTGAATCAGACTATTCTTAGAACTTTCAGATCTTCATGAAGTCTTGCGTTATCTTTTATCAATCTTTCAATGATCTTTTTCTGATTGCTCATGTCTATTGTAGTGTGTACTTCATGTGTCAGCATTGCGAAGATTCGACGTGTTACGCGTGTCGAACTCGCGATTTCTTTTGCTCACGTCTGAGTCTTTTTCAGATTTGCTTGAGCATTTGAACTAACTGCGTGAAGAAAAATGTCATCGCTGCTCAGCTTGCGAAGTGACACGATTAGATTTCTTTGATCTGTTGACACGTTTGCGATTTTCTGTAGAATCTGTTCAATCGACTTCTTCTGTATCTCTTCTATTTCTCTTCTGTTCATTATCTTAATCATGACTTCTCGTTTCTTGCAAAGCGACGACGAGTCATCTTTGAGACGTTGCTTCTTCGTCGCTATTTCTTCTCTTGTTACGTTCGCTCATGACGTGATTTTCGTTGAAAGACGCATGCTTTTCTGTGTATGCAACTGCTTGTTAAGCAGTTGAACTGATGTCTTCAATTTCTGTACATTCTTTGCGATGAACACATTCTGATTCACGTGATGTTTCTCTTCTGAGTTGAGTCGAAGACGTCGAATCAGCTTCAATGCTATCTCTTTTCATGAATGATCTTTGCTCTTCTCTTTCTCTAACGTTGATATCTTTATTAGTAAATCAATAATGTTAGTAACATTCTTTTCATCATTGCGTGCGCGTTTTAACTTTGCATCTCTGTTTTCTTGCGATGAATTGACGTCGCTTGCAATCGTCTTCGAATCAGCATTGCTGCAATTCGTGCAATTCATCGTCGTTCAATCGTCTTCTAGATTCACTCTGTCTTGTTTGTAGTGCTCTTTTTCAAAATTTGTGATGCGTGCGTAGTGATTGTTTATCTAGTTTTAATTAATTTATTATATGAGAACAATAACTCTCTAGTCATTAATTCAATATTTAAGTGCTAATAATTTAATAAACAAAATGCGCAAATGTTAAAAAAGTCAACAAAAGAGATAAAACTGATATTAGCTGAGCGCACAGCTAAGTGACAGCTAATTTTCAGCTAATAGTCAGCTAATAACTGAGAAGATCAGTTAATATTAATCATTAGCTGACACATGAGATTAATAGCTAACTCAGAAAAAGTTGGTAAAAATGAGTTAATATTGACTTTTTCATCTCATAATTTTGTCAATGAAATCTCATGAAGCTCTGAACTTCTTTTAAATTAGTCAATGTAATTCAATTTACTATGACTTTCATCTTGATAAAGTTCATACAAAGATCTTGTTCTGACACTATAATTTTTAAAAAGACTGTTTCTTCTACATTGAATTTGCATCTTTGAATATTCATCTGTAAATCAACTTCTTATAAACGATTTAATATTATTTTGACATGTTGTTTAAATTTTTGTTGAGTTTTGCTGTAAATCAGAATGTCATTTAAATAGACTTAACAAAAGTCATTTAAAAGATTTTATAGAATGTCATTCATGTACTGTTGAAATGAGACAGAATCATTGATAAGTTCAAAAAATAACATCTTAAACTTGTATATTTCTAAAACAATAATAAAGATAGTGTAGTTCTCACTATTAGAATGCATTCATAGTTTGTTAAAAGTTGAAATGATATTCAATCAAGTCAAATGCTTGCAATCAACTATTTTGTTAATTACTTCATTTATGAGTGATAGAAAATAGTGATTTCTTTTGATAATAACATTGAACTTTCAATAGTTAATGTAAAATCATAGATCTTCATTTGCTTTTAAAGTAAACAAAACAGATAAGAAATACAAAGCTTTGCTAAAAGTTATAAATTCTTTGAAAAGATTCTCGTTCAGATATTTCTTTACTTTCTGAAGCTTGTAAAGAGACATTCAATATGCTTGATAGTGAGATGATGTAACATCACTAGTAAGCTTTATCTTATGATTATATGAATGATGAGAAGATAACTTGTCTATCTGAGCTCAATCAAAAACGTTTAGAAAATTCTGATATTTCAATGATAACTTAACTTTAATATTTTCTAGATTCTGAATCATTTCATCAATAAAGAAGATGTTTATGATGTTTAAATTGCATTGAGTGTTGTAAATAATTTTTCTATTAATGTCTTTGATAAACATAGCAAAAATCTCTGTATAATTCTTCTTTGATTATTTTATCAGTATTTAAAAAAAGATGACATTTATATTTTGAATCAAGAATGATTCTTTCTGAATAATTAAAACTAAGCACTTAAGTATCTTAAAGATCTTGCTGTGAGTTGCTGAATACGTTAAAGTTGATTATGATTAACTTGAATGCTTTATATTTAACAAGATTGAAAAAAAATCGAAATAAAAGTATTTAATTGATCAGAAAATATGATAGTATCATGTTGCATATTCGACTGACAACGAGATTCATCTGTACGTGATGTTGACTACGAATCTTTTGATTCTATTCTATGTTTGAATAGAAGTCAGAAGAGTCAAGAGATCTCAATTCAACGCAGTTTGAATAATGTTAGAACGTTGCGTGATCAGAAAAGTCATCGTGCAGAGTTTTCACTCATGCAACAACATTCTTTCTAACAGTCACAATCGATCTACGAGAAAGATTAATGACATGTCGATGTCAGTAAGAGATGAAAAGATACTACTAGTAATTAGACAACTCAAATGCATAGTCTGAGAGTTGTGACTGCAAGTGATCAAAAGAGTGATGACTTATCGATTGCATCAATATACTGAAACGTCTTTATCACATCGACAATGTTGTCAAGTAATTAATGAAAAGATATTAGATAGAATAGTAATTTCAGATGATGAGTCTGAGAATCAAGACTACATGTGCTCGAAGAAGTAGTGACTCGTCGATCACACTGATATACTGAAAAGACTTGAGTTTATCTTTTTTACTTGACGTCAAATCATACATCTATCTACGTGAAAAATTGAGAGCGCAAGAGAGTGATCAGAACGCATTCTCTTCTATTGATCAGAGTCAAACATTAAACGATTGCGATTGCACATCTATACTAACAATCTATTCAACGTCTACGTGACATAAGTCAAATCAAGAGAAGAAAAGTGTCACGATTCTAGTCTTGTCAGGCTCAGCCTTCTAGCCTTATCAGGCCTATCCTCGCTCCGTCACCTTGACTAGTCCCTATTGAGCCTAGCGTCGGCTGAGAAACACACATATGTAGTCAGCTTCTTTCTCGTAGCTATCTTTCTTTCTTAGCATTTATCTTCTAGTTAAATGACACTTCTATCTGACTCGCTCTAGACAGACTTCTAACATTAGATAAATGCTCATCATTTACTATTCTGCTATCGACGAGTAGATGATACGAAACAATCTATTCAGTAAGGAAAATTTGCAAGGAATTCTTCAAATTTGCACCATCATTTTAGATCACAAGGAATTCTTCGATTCTACACTCATTTTCACCATTCTATTCGCAAGAGATTCTTTGAATAAAGCACTCAATTATTACCTGAAATTCACAAGAAATTCTTTGAATTTTCACTCATCAAAAAACATCAATTCAAAACATCAACCCCTCATTTACTCTTACCTCAACAACTTCTATCTTCTCTCATCATGATATGCAACGTCGAGTCAGTTGAGTCTCGAACAACTCGCCTGCTTAGAAGCACTGTCAATAGAAGAGTTTCACTTCTACTCATCGATGCTTCAGTCGAAGCTGAGAAAGCTGTCATCTCATGAAACATAAACATCAAAGAACAACTGTTTCATTGAGTCAGCAATCAACTCGACGAAGTCATCAATATGCTGAACGAGCTTCAAAGTCAGCGAGACTTGACTCTACAACTCAATGAACACTGACTTTTCGTACAAGACGATCACAAAAAGAAAGCAAAACAACTAGAAGTCGCTTTTGATAAAAACGATGAGCTAGAGAAAAAGATCAATCAGCTACAAGGCGAGCGATTGAACTTCAGAGCGAAACAACGTCAAGCTCAAGATCTTTCTTCAAGATGTGAATAACAAACAACGAGTCAATTATCAGCTACGTGACGAGCAACGAACAGTCAAATCGATAGCAGCTTCGAAAAAACGTTTTGTTTCTTCGTCGATATCAGCTTCAACCTCGACTACTAGCTATGTTCGGCTCGCTACTTTTTCCACTCTCGAATCTGAACGATCAAGAATGTCAATCATCTGCTTCAACTGTAAAGTATCGAATCATCTTTCAAAGAACTGCTCTCATCTGAAGACTAGTACTTCGACATCTCGTGCATTCACCTCTCGCCTCAATGAGATTGTCATGCCGAAAGAAGAGAAGGAATTATTTACAGAGAAATCGAAGAATGAGGCAAAAAACTAGTGACTTTCATCAAAGGCGCGATGAAAGATGTGTTAATTTCTTCAACAACGAGCAGCTCAAATGA
>JAABUY010000717.1_pt1 | contig 54305 bp, 45 predicted proteins | sample 5560271 | NCBI WGS metagenome assembly JAABUY01 (sample SAMN10711886, study PRJNA513374) | rock metagenome | isolation source: Antarctica rocks | place: Antarctica: Victoria Land, University Valley | reverse complement strand
GCCAGCAGAGGAGTATGCTCTGCATAACCTGCATAACCCGTACATAAATGCGCATAACGCATGATTAGTCACACCCGCATGGCCTAATTGGCTGGAACGGAGTAAGAATCAATCAATCAATCAATCAGGGAAGGTTTAAAGTACAGTACCTTAATGTTCTTCCCGGAGCTGCATGTTATTTCCGTGCTAACACTGCACCGAATCGGCTTCGCAGCCTGCAATCTCAGCTCATCGTTGTATTCGAGTAGGTACCTCATCTAAGGTGGGCCGTCATATGCAAGTCATCGGCCTTCAGCGCATCGAATCAGTTGAGTCGTTCTCAGTTAGCAGCTTCCTGGAGCCGCGGCTATGACAGACGAGAAATATCAAGGAAATGGACCCGAAGAGCCTCCAGTGACTGGAGCTGGAAGCAACAATGACATAGGCTAACGGCTAACTGAGGAATACACATATTCTAACTACACGAACCAGGCAACTTCCTCAGACAGTGAAGGGGTGGAATGTACCCTGCACTAGATTGACAGTTGTAAAAGAAACGGCCAGCTGTTTGAAACGTACCGTTGTGCGCAGGGTCTGCATTTGAAAGAAGGCAGTGTGAAACACGATAGGCATTGATTAAGCTTATTGATGGGAAACTTGACCTCCCTCCGAGGACCGAGGAAACCGACACAACGAGAATGCTGTCGCCAGACGGAGTATGAGGTAACGGCTGAATCTGCACAGGGGCAGGCGGTACGAACGACGATCTGGTCCTTGTCTAGGCCTGAGTGATCTAGTTGTCCTGGGCTGGCTGGCAAGAGACGTCGTCGCCACGTTCACTGCCGACGTCATCACCGCTGCCTGTGGCGCCGACGTTGCGCTTGCGCCTGCGCCTGCGCCTGCGTTTGCTGTTGTCGTTGGTAGCACCAGGAACTCTTCCAAGCCGACTAGATTCCGCAAAACCAGGTGACAGTGGTAACTCAGGACTCTTCGCGGGAGCGGGCTGGGTGTGCTCGACATTGGTCGCACCGACTACGCGGGGAGTGTTGCCTCGCCGGCGTCGTCGACGGCGAGAACGAGGTACAGCTCCAAGAGCTGGCGGTACATTCATTGGGATATCTCCAGCTATAGTGAAGGTGAACCTCTCGTCGTCCTCCGTTGGGTCGCCATATTCGATATTACTGGGTAGATGATACCCAGGTACTATCGGGAATTTTCTACTGGTCCATACAGGCGATACCTGATTCGGTGGAGCCTCCTGAGCTTGGAGTCCTCCAACCACGATAGCTTGTGGCGCTAACATGGCGTCTTCCTGCATTGAGCGACCTTGGCTTGTCGGAATCGAGTCGGGGGCCACTCTAACACCTTCAAGGTCGTTTGAAGTGTGCTTGGGTGCCCCCGTCTCTCCCTTCGGTGGTGGAAAGCTTTCTGCAGTCTCGTCCATGGTGGTAGTGCCCTTGTACTTGATGAGTACGTTTGAATCTTCCATGGAGCGTGCCATACTCACATGTTTGTCTTCACGTTGCATCTGCTTTCCTGACAGTGAAGAAGCACTTGTGAGGTTTGACCTGTTAGACGGCAGACATAAGCTGAAGCGTGCGGACGAAAACTGGAGTCTCAAGAGATGGAATAGGGGGATATCCAGCACGCTCTTGGCGAGCCTCTGTTGGGTGTAGTTGGGTGCAAGGGCATGGGTGAGGCCCTTTCAATGCCATCCCGCTCAGTTCTTTGCATAGCTTACATCATGAATATGTTGTGTTACTGGAAAGTCGACTCGACCACTTGCACAGAGCAACGCGGCTAGGTTTGACACGCAAGGGTCTTCAAGAGAACTCTGGACTCTGAGCTGGAGACACGGCCGCCCAAGATAGTGCTAGGTCTGCTGACGCGGATGCACCTACACCTGCACAGCTTTGTTCTAGATGGTCAGAAATGTACGGCAACTGAATCAAGGACTGTGGTTACCTACCGATTGAGTATCAACAACACTTCAAGCTTACTGCGTGACCTAGGGAGCCACACGTGACGAGGATTGCGAGAAAAAGCGAAACGGGTAGAGGAAGGCTCAGGCTTCAAGTTGTTGAACTTGTCGAAGAAGAGATATAAGTCTCAGGCTTCAAGTTGATGGGCTTTTCAAAGAAGAACGGAAGTCTTAGGCTTCAAGTTGATGAGCTTGTCGAAGAAGAAATACGTGTAGAAGTGGAGCCAGACGAGTTGATCTTGGGCCAAGTTGACTACAGGTGATGAAAGTGAAAAGCTTTGCGAGCGAAAAGGGAAGCTGAGGGCTTGGGGTTTGGTTTGGCTCTTCACGCATTAATGACATCGTGAACACAGGGAAGCACAGCCAAAACCTCACTTTCAAATGACTCGCACGGTGCATGGGGGCGACAAGGCATCATTTCGACCGTAGAGACCATGATTTTGAAGCTACGTTGTGTATGGTCGATGATGATCTACAACCTACGAGGGGAGGGTTTCTGCGCGAGAAGCCTCTGATATTAGGTGAAATTTTGGTGACAGCAGTCCGCCGTAATCCAGGTAACAGCGGTGATCCACATTGCAACCATTGTTTCGTCTGACACACTAATCCATACAGTATCAAAAGTTTCTGAAAAATCTGGCATGACTTTCTGAACAGAAGCAGAGAACCTAGCAATATTTGGCTTGCAAGAAGTTTCTAACACGTGCATTGTAATTGTCTTTGCGAATTGGTGTTTGAATCTTGAAATGTGACGGTGACGACCTAGCCCTACCTTACCATATGAACTTGAGAATCGCGCAATTACAAGCCTTCTTCAAGCTATCTGTCATGCTGCAGCAAACCTCCACCATCACAACTCGCCAGATCCACTCTTTTTTCGCAACTTGTACTTGTTTTCACACTTCACGTATCTTTGAAGCCCTTTCTTCCAGAACGCTCCGGTTCACACCAATGCAAGACTGGGATGATAAAGTGTACTAGAACAACCACCTGCGCGAACAAACCAAACCCTGTGCAGGATTCACTAACTTCTCGCCGCTCTCGGCGCTCTAAATCACAATCACTGCGACTTACGTCTAAACCAAATGGCCAGCACTCAAGCTTTTCAAGTCCGCGCGAAGCAAGCTGTGACTCAGGCGGTCAGCCAAAATGGTAAGTCGAAAACCGATGCGATAACCGTTGGGTAGTAAGCTCACATTACATGTCGGACAGTCGTCAGTCAAAAGCAGAGCTTGGAGGTGGTACAGACCTTGCTTCTCACATCAGTATGTAGCATGTCCTTCCTCCAGGCCAAAGGTCGATAGATGGTAATACTTCTGCGACTAGATAAGTTCAATCGCGTACTTGAGGTAGGATAAACGGAGACCCTGATCCCGACTTCGCTGACATATCCAGAGAGCTTTTCCCCGACCATATCTTCGAGGACAGGCTTTACAGCTCTCCCGCCACTCGCGATACCCACCACTCCTATCGGGACTTTGTGAATGGCACCAAGCTTCCAACCATCAGCGCCAATCAACTCAGCACAGGAAACCCTTCACCTCTGAAGATCATGGTCAGGGGGTGTTCTGCTCCGATAGATAAACTTCTAAACTGCCTGGTCAGATCTTGTTGCTTACTTAGTTTGAGTGGGTGGTAGATACTGACTGTCATCAGGAACTGGGGATATTTGACGCGTTGAAGAAGAACTACCTCGCCGCCTTGCAACTCACCATATTCGAAAACAAGATCAACCCATCGAATGTTTTTGAGGCATACACGTTCTCTTTCAAGTACTTGGGAAGTGCGAAAGATGATAGTCTTAGACTTGCTGGAATGCAACTAGAGCACCCGGCCGGAAAAGCTACTGTAAGAGACGTCAAACATGGCCTACAGCTGGTAGTTCGACGACTAGTGCAGCTTAGTACAATTCTTCCCAAGTTGCCAGGTAATATACTGAAGTTCCTTACGTCGATATCAGATGCACACTGACTGGGACTTTGTGGATAGCGACGAGGTTCCTCACCATCCACCTGTTTTACACAAAAGACTGTCCAGAGAAGTATGAACCCGAGGGATTTCGAAGGTGTGAAGATGGCAGCATTCTCTTTCCAGACCACCCAAGCTTGTTCAAGCAATCCACGAGTTGTGGGTTTCAGGACACTGGATTTCACCGGTAAGTGTAGTCTCTACCTTATCCTTGAACTATCTAATTGAGAGATAGTGTCAGCCTCAGAGTCAGGTCCGTCGACTGGATCGAAGCTGACGAGAATGGCCCCAGATATGAGACTCGGATTCCCAGCAGTCTCACGTACGGAAGCGAAATGCCTCGGACAGATGACATTGACATGGGCGATAGTGAAATTGGTGAAGCCGACTCGTTGCCCTCCCCTAACTCAAACAAGAACACTGGAAGAGGTGGATCTCGGTTGTCCAACGAGATCGATAGAGCGGGCCGAGTGACGGATGAGCAGATGAAGGAGGCGTTGCGTCGGATGAAACCAGTATGCTCTCCTTGCTTCGACCGCAGAGGTGAGACTGAGAGATGTGCAATATAGCTTAAACCTCCCACACAAGACAGTGATTTGGTTCCAACACAGCTTCTTACTCAGAACTCCGGTAGTGTGCTTCAGCCGCCCAACGACCATGACCTACTCCCAAAACACATTCCCCAAATCAAGTTGTCGCAGGCCAAAGCAGATGAGCTGAAAGTCCGGCGGGAGCAGCTCAAGCTTAGAAGACAGTATAAAGACGCCAGAGATGGATCCCAGAAGGTGGTTCACTGTGAGTGCAAGTGGAACCGAGAAGAAGGCGACATGGTATGCTAGAAGGGATCTTGGAGCCCCGTGATTGCTCTTAGCTGATCTCCATAGATCGATTGTGAATGCTGCGGTACATGGCAGCATCTGCACTGTTATGGCTTCCTTGAGATCCAAGATTCCCAAGCTTTTGCTTCCCACATCTGTTATACATGCCTTCTTGCGGAGGAGAAAGTTTTGCTTCATGACATGACCATCCTGAGCTTGTTTAGACGGGGTTTGATCGTCATACTTGAATACGGTTATCCAATGACCAATACCAACTTCGCCAACTTGCTGCGTAAGAAGCCAACGACTTCTGCGAAGGGAACATCTGACTGACGGCCACAGATTGCGATATAAAGACTTCACATGACGTCACGAGGCGGATGCGAGCGGAAGGATACCTGACGGCGACTCCGGGATCACACTCGAAAGGTTTCGGTCAGAAGAACCTCCCAAAATTTCAGGTTGCAAGATCGAGAATTCGAATAGAGGAAATGAAAAGGAATTATTTCAACCCGTTAGCCCAGATAACCCACCATGTGAGTCTGACCATCGCTGTTGAAACCTGATAGGAGTACCAAGTGTGCTACAGCTGACTATACTTCCTGCAGTACGTGCTGCCTCAAGCAAACCCCAGGGGTACAGCGAACTTCTCGACCACAAAGCAGTCCGCCGGTATAACACAAGCGCGCAACAACATCAGCAGGGAGAGTATCATGCAGTCAGGGAGACGAGAAGAGCCTGACAACACCGCGCCATCAGCATTGGAAATCAACACGCAAGATTCATCTCCTAAACAGGGTACCGTGGCCCAAAGCGTAGCTTTTGAATCGCAGTCAGCATTGGAAATCAACACGCAAGATTCATATCCTAAGCAGGGTACCGTGGCCCAAAGCGTGACCTTCGAACCACAGCCGCGATCGTCACCACAGAAGAAAAGGTCTCCTGACAATGAAAGCAGGAAGAGTGGAAGGAAGCGAATGAAGAGTAGCAACATGGCGCAACCAATCGACGTTGGCGAAGATGGATAGCCATTTTTAAGGAGCAGACTTTTCCTTTCTGGAAGAGAGGGTTTTCCGTCGCTACTGGAGGATGGGCTTTGCAGGTTTGTCGTGAAATCTTTTGCAAGTAAGGATGTCGCAAAGATGTCGTAACGAATATGGCACTGTGGAGCGGGCAACATTGAGGAAGATGTTTGTACCACTTATGCTGTGGATGCGCTTGGGGGGGGAGTTCCTATATGCAGATTGACTGTCAGTCGTCGCACCTACATCGCTTTGGCCTGAAACAAAGCGAGAGTCATGGTAGACTGGATAGTTGTATGCGACATGAAAGAAGCGCTTGATTGACATCTAGTATTCTGTGGCTGATACAACTGTTCCTGAATTTGACACACTTCCGCGCCTGCAAGTAGAGTCGGACTTCGAATGCTTCAAGCAGCGTCGGTAACTGCAGCTACTAAGGTACGGATACCGTAGGTAGGCAGGGATTGCTTAGCTCGGGAAGATCGTTCTTGAGCTGGATTTCGGTCTCGCCTCGAATGAATTTACGGTGTACTCGACGATGTCGATAAAACTAACGGAGAAGACCGACGACAATTCTCACATCGTTCCCTTAGAGCACTTCGTCCGTTCTACAATACGACGAAGTACATGTAAGAGAAGACCCACCCGCCACGGAAAGAAAAGCTCTGCAGACTGCAACATCCAGGAAACAGCGAGGCTTTCGGACATTAGGATCGTACTTATTACCGCAGGAATCTTGCCTTGCGTTCAGTACGTCTACTGTAAATTCTTCGTACCTACCCTGTGCTTGTAGCCTTTCTCCCGCACATGCGCAAGGCCCCGATTCGACCGCCGCCAAAACTTTGAGATGCCTGACAGCGACATCAATAATAGCACCTGAACTTCCGAGTCAGTTCAGTGCAAATCTCGAGGGCCCAGAAGGAACCAGGAGTATCGCTGGACAGTACAAGGAGTAACTTACAGATGGAAGTCTGCAAGATCGTCGCCTGAAAGCCCGTGCCCCTGAAAGTCAAAAGGCCAGAACGCCCGAAATATGTCAAGCGGAAAGTCTACCTCAAGACCAAGGGGAAATTTAAGAACGCACACTACTACATTAAGTTACTACCTACTGTCGGAACGAATAAGGTAGTAGGCGAAAGTCAACTTCTGTCCTCGGATCGCTTCTGCTAAACTAATAAGTCACGCCGCTCTGCTCCAGCTGCTAGTCCCTCTCAGCTTCCCTGCTGGTTCGTTGATGCACCGAAGGTGGTCAGAAGATATGCAGGGGCATTATTGCATCGTGTGGATCCGACGCGGCGGGTGAGCCTCTCTGCACAGAAAGGAAAGGGAAAGGGGAAGGGATGATTTATGTCATGGACGTGGCCTTGGCAAAAGTCGGCGCGAACTGTTGGATCTGGGGTTTTGACAGGTGGAAGACTAGGTGCAGCATCGTTCTTCCACTGCGAATGTAAACTATGAGCAGTTGTAATGGAATATGAAGCTTTAGCTGCAAGCAAAAGACGACAGACATCTGCGTCGGACTCTCCTCGATGGAACAGAACGACGGCGCTGAAGAGTCGGTATTCGACCCACTTACCTCGGCCCCCCCCCCAAATCTGCGATACCGTGGGGATATTGATCGTAGGCATCCTAATCCGGGAGAGGGAATACCGTTGGCGGGGAGTTCAACGTCCATTACGCGCCCCAGCTAGGATGGATCTTTGGCCTTTATCTTTGAATGGCTAAAGCGGCGGCTGCTCAAGTCCGAGCAGAATTCTGGGGAAAGTAAGGTTTCGTCCAGGGTACACAAGGTACGAAAGCTACAGTAACTTAGCTCCAAGAGAGACCTAGGATGGCTGACTAGCGGACATCATCCTCCAAGTCGACGGACATGTATGCCGCACTATGCGTGCGTGCGGGTGAATTCACTTGACAGCCGCTGTAAGGTATATGCGGGAGCCGCTTTCCTTCGTTCCTGTATTGGCTGTCTTCGTTGGCATCATCAAACGCTGTGTCACCATAAGCACGAAACATACTTGCTGGGAGCGAGTGATTCCTATCCCCGCGGGTCCTGCACAGCTTCGAACACGGAGGAAACGCTGACAGACTGCATGAGAGGAAGAATCCTCGTGGAATCTACGGCTACTTTCTTCTCCGCAAGCTTACTTATCTCACCGTGGAGTTCCAACTGGTGGACACTTTATATTGGGAGCTGGTTCGGGTCAAGCTCATTGTTCATCACCTCTGATGTGAACGGGGATCGGGTTTCCAAGAAATTGGCATTGACTGTCGCCTTGCTGACAGCCTCATATTATGGCGCGCACGTCAAAGTTTTCAATTCCTTTGCCCGGGCGAAGCCTGATTACGACCAAAGGCTCGAACGTTGATAAACCAATATCCCATCCCATCGAAGATATCTCGCAGATGTCCAATGGCAAACAATCAAAGGCCGAGAGGCTTCTTGGCGCAACAGATTTCGGGCCACTCGACAAGAAGCCAGAAAGTGCAAGGGTAAAGAAGACTCTGAGAGAGAAGCACAGCTTCATGAGCATTTCGGTGTCAGGAATTAGCCAGGACCAAGCATCGAACGGAGACGAGAGAAGAGATTCTGCTACTACAAATGACACTTGGAGGCCGCCTCGTCTGTCTCCGCGTGGACTCCTTCCTCGCCCATCATCACCTCTGCTTGGCCGTCATTTCCATGATTCCTCAATAAGGGCCGAGAAAGGAGATGTCTCGCCGAACCACGGACTACACGAGTCTCGATCTTCCTCCACTTTACGCTCGTACTACGATCCGGCCAAGTCTCCACTCTCGGTATCCCAGCAGACTTCAGCATCATCAGCCAGGGACATGGCGCTGCGGAAAGGTTACAAGCCCGTGTCCGACTCACAACACCAGAGTGCAAGTCAAACCCTTATGGACATGACCGGTACCGGTAGCAGTGAGCAAGTTCAAGCCAGCGAGGCTCCAAGGAAACGTCCGCCGCGGCTGGACTTCTCGAAGCTTTTCCCTCGACCTCACATGTTCAGCGGCTCACTGTTGTCCCCACATCGAGTGACGAAATCTCCATCGGCGCTCTCATTCGCTTCGGACATCTTGCCGGCCACTTCGAAATACGCAAGGAAGATATCATCAAGTACTAGTACCTCAAGAGACTCGCTATCTCCCTCACATCAAATGCAGTCTTCATATTTTGCCGCTACGATTGAGCCTACCATCGAGCCTAAGGTCAGCCTCAAGAAACCAAGGCAAGGGCTGAATCACTGGTTCGATGCTACGGAGGAAGATGACCACTTAGACGCCCCTACATGGGAATCCAGGCCGTTCCGGGAAGCATTCCAGGATCTTCAGTGTGTACCCACTATTGGAACTGCCAGCTGTTCGAATTGGCACACACTGCCCAAATCACTACCAAAACCCCAGTTCAATGCACAAGTTTTCCAAGCAAGTGATCCCTCTAAATTGGTGTCGTCATCATACGGGGAGAGTAACAGCCTGCACTGCCCGTCGAGTCCGAGAAGTAAAATCTCCAGGAAAAGTACCGGCAGTGTCTTCACGAATTCCGACTTGCAAAACGAGAGCGTATTAACACTTTCATCATCGGAGGATGAAGATGAATCCGACGGACAAGCCTCCACGTGCAACTCAAAGCACTGCCATCGTAACATCGCTGTGTCGACGAAGAGATCCGAAAATGTCAACAGAGACGGTGTCCACAGCATTCTAGCCTCGCGGCCTCCTACATTACACGCCCATTCGGATTCGAGACTGGTTTCAGGATCACGATCAAGTGCAATATCCGCACGGAACGATGTCATTGCTGGTATGAATAGACGACCTACGGCCACTTTCCTTTATTCACCCTCCGTCTACTCTCCACGGCACAACCGAGCACCTAAGAATAGCGCCTCAAAATTCACCTTAGAGGAGCTCAGACCTAAGTCCTCAAACGACGCAACAATTAGAAGTCCACCACCCTTGGGAGGGTTTGTGCCAATACCCGTCTCACCTTCAAGAAGCGAAAGCAGGATGACACTACGAAAAAGCCGCATCATGGCTGTCACTCGAGAAGAAGAGTCTCTCCTCGAAGCAATGAGGCAAAAGAAAGCCGCCATGCGTCAGAACAATGAATTACCAATTAATACCCAGACTCTGGAGCCGGATCTCTCGAGGCCAGTGTCTTATGATTATACAGCCAATTCAGCTATATCCGAGAAGAGGATCAGATTTGCAGAAGAGCCTCCGCTAACCGCCATCCCAGCCTCAGCCTGGAACCAGGGATTTCCACGGTCAAGAACGTCTGGATTCCTGGACAGCGCATCTATTTCATCTGCAACATGGTCGAATGATACAACAACTATCACCTACCTCCCCGCTCCAAACTTTTCACCCAATCTGCATTTCACTCCTTCGGAATACAATTCTTCGACACCACCAAGCCGAGCGTCGCCGAAAACGCCAACATCGGAAACAAATGTGATCTCTCTCAAACCCGTGGATGGCTCGGGCATGCCCGCATTCCCCGCTGCTGGTGTCGTGCAGGCCGAAGTCCGATTTGAGTCTTACGGTGAAGAAAGGCCAGGCTACTGTGCGTTGGAGGTTCTTAGGTAAGGGGTTGCGGAGACTCTTGCCTTAGCTTGAACCACATAGATGTGTAGGGCGACATTTGGTTGCAGGATTAGCGCTTTCTCCGGGCTTTCTATTCAGCCACCAGCGTTGGTTGATACATGTGTATAGTCTAATGGACTCGTACAAAGTCTTGCTCCCTTTCCTCGCTGTGGTGGAAATTAACGTAACCATATACGGCCTTCATTTGAGCTCCTTCCCAAGTGACGAGCCCTTCACAGAAGTGCACGGTAGGAATACCTTGACTTAAAGCAGAGGCAAACATCATCTGGCAGTCACGGGACTATCTCAAGCCTTGTTATATGGTATACTCGCGTAGGATTAGGAACGATCCAGCTCGAAATACACGCAGCTTCGGCGTGACGGGGCTGACAGGAATGCTGCGTCGGTGTTCGGGGGATGTACAGTTACCGATCCTGCACGAGTGACTCCGCAACAAAGGCCTCCGGTAAGAAGTAGGGTGCTAAGGCAAGTAACAGAATGCTTCTTTGCATTTGAAGATGTCAGTACAGAGTATAAGCCATCGTGAATGATTTGGGCCATTCATATGGACTAAAACGGTTCTACCTTCGTAAGGCTTATGGAGAGGACTGATCTGCAGTTTGTGAATCGATCAATTAGATCCGGATTCTCATTGCCTTTGGATCTGCTTCGCAAACATAGATATACACAGCAAGTCGTAGAAAAGGGGAAGATGAAAAGATGCCACTATTACCTGGTTGGGAAGAGCACGAGCTCATTTCCGTCCAGGATGATCTGCGCAGGCATGTTTATACGGTAGGTAAGGCAGGCTGCGCTAAGCCTAAATCTCGCCGACCCTAATACCTTATTCGTTAGCGTTGCCTCCAGACAGGCGGTGCGTGTCAGCGTGTCAGAGTCTCACCAGGTCGGAGGCCTGCGTTTTTATAATAATCAGTCAGCAACATTTAGTTCAGCTTTGAGACCGAAGACACACTCCTTTGCAAACATACATCATTCCTTACTTCTCCTATAGCGTTCAACAATCTCGCAACGCCGCTTTCGTAGACTCACACAAACGGAGCACGTCAAAGCTATTGTTGGTCATCCAGCGTGCGCCAAGGGGGGAGGAGGAATTATGGCCGAGACTCCTCACAAAGACTCGACATGGCTGGGCATACCGATGAAGCATGTCTCTTTGGTTACTGTGAGGCACCTCCCTGCATCGCTATTCCACCCTGATATGTACTGACCAAGCACAGCTTACAATACAGAACTCGGCACTTATAATGGTGCGCAACCAGAACTACGTCCTCTCCTAGCTGGCAGTTCATTGGACCCTATGCTACCCTTAGCATAATAAACTGATCGCTCTGTTCCCAGATCCTACACTATTCCCGGATAATGCCCCTGGTTGGCGGGCACCGCTACCTCACCTCGACTGCCGTCTTCATCACCGAAGTTATCAAGCTGACGCTCTGCCTCACGGTGGCACTTTATGACATCTCCAGGACCTTACCACCAACGATGCCGGTTACCTCACTGTTCGGCGCGCTCATCAGTGCAGTTTTCACGGGCGACAGTTGGAAACTTGCAATTCCCGCAAGTCTGTATACTCTTCAAAACTCCCTTCAATACGTTGCGATATCCAACTTGGACGCGGCAACGTTTCAAGTCACATATCAGCTCAAGATCCTCACAACGGCGCTCTTCAGCGTCGCGTTACTCGGCCGCACTCTGTCAGCGCGGAAGTGGATAGCTTTGTTACTCCTTACGCTGGGCGTTGCCGTCGTCCAGACATTGAGTGTTGATTCCGTCTCCGTGAGGGATGTGCAACAGAGATTCTTCTTTCCTCGGTCATTGAAAGATATGCGTGGCCTGGGTAGCTCAGCACCGGCGCACTTCACCAAGCGGTCGGCGACCTACGAGGGCATCCAAGAAGACCTCCTGTTGGAGCATCCACGTATGAACGGCTCTATCGGTCTCTTAGCTGTGGTCGCTGCGTGCGTCGCATCGGGCCTTGCAGGCGTATACTTTGAGAAAGTCTTGAAAGACTCCAGTACTACCGCTTCTCTGTGGGTCCGAAATGTGCAGCTCTCATTCTACTCGCTTTTCCCCGCGCTCTTCATTGGTGTTGCGTTTATGGATGGGGAGGAGATAGCCAAGAACGGCTTTTTCGTGGGATACAACTGGATCGTTTGGACGGCCGTGTGCTTTCAGGCATTTGGAGGCATCATCGTGGCCTTGTGTCTCAACTACGCCGACAACATCGCAAAGAATTTCGCGATGAGCATCAGCATCGTACTCAGCCTTTTAGCAAGCGTCTGGCTTTTTGACTTCAATGTCACCGCAAGTGTAAGCAAGCACCAGTGCTCTCTGACGTTGTAAGAAGCTAACCAAGGAGTGGCAGTTTTTGATCGGCACTACCGTTGTACTACTCGCAACGTACCTTTATAGCAGCCTAGATCGTCACATTCCACCTCCAGTTCGGATTCACAGCTACGAGAAAACCACCATCGGGAGAGAGACGGTAGAGATAGAAACACCGTCGCTCAAGGTGCCAACAACACCCATGAAGAGCGAAGGTTTGTCGACTTCGAGACCAAGCTCACCAATGGAACACCACGCGCGGGTAGGCTCGGCCAGAGGGTATTTCGCTGCGAAGCACAGAGATGAGTAACAGGCCCAATTGGTTCGGGGGGGACGTAAGTCAACCTTCTGACATGGTCTGTAATACATCGCCGCTAACTCACACATCAGGGTGCTTCGGTTCGGGATGGGACACCATGATCAGGGCTTATAGCTGGATAAGCTAACAAGCCCTTGCTGTGCATTGCGGGACAAGGGATAGCAGATTGTGGAGTTTGAGGCATTGGACCCCATGTGATTATGCATCTCACATAGCCCTTGAGTCGCTTTGTCTTTTTTAGGGAAGTTACACGATATTTTGGTAGGTAGTGGGTACTTGGCTTCATGGCTAGGATAAAGGATACTTGCATGATCTACATTGTTCCAAGCACTCCACTTTCTGCTCAAACTCACCATGATTTCCGGGGCGAGGGATCCTGCTCTACCCAATGGCATTTCCCGTGCAGACGGAACCCTAGAGTGCGAGGGCGACAATCTCGCTAAACCGAATACACCACATGTCTCCTTCGGTGCTGCCATACCTTACTCTGTCTACCAATGCCGCGCAGCTTTATCATATCTCTACCTGCCCCTGATATTCAATGCTAATATCGATCTTCTGTGTTTACTACTCTGCTTTTCTATCATGGATGCAGTAGATGCTCTTCTTCGGGAGATCCAGGACGGCGCTATTCTTCAGCCAAGGAGTATGAATGACCGGCAGGGACCTTCTTCACAAGTCCGGCAGCCGTTCAGCTATTCGCGAATTCCGGAATCGCAGCAGGCCCAGCATATGGCGGATCCGCGAACCCTAGCGCAGTCTCAGCAGCCTAGGTACGGACGACAGGATCGTTCCATTTACCAGTCACAGACTGGTGATTCAACAGATATACCGCTAGATGGCTTTGGTCAGTCATGGTTCCGTCTGCGACCCCTAATTTACTGAATGATGGATAGACAAAGAGCTGCTGTTGCAGTCCAGAATGGATCGGCAACAGCAGGCTACTAGCGGAACGGCACGCATTTCGCTGCGACCAGAGCCATCTAGAGTTGTGCGAAATAGCCAGATGATTAGTCGGCCTGCGAACAACAGTTCGACCTTTCAGAGAGGTAGGGTGGAGCATCCGATGAAAGACCACTACCTATGGCTAACATTTGTAGCTCCCAATCCAAGGCCGCATGATCTGGGGTTCTATTCCTGCAAGTAATATCATTCGATTTTCGGAGAGACTCTAAATAATGTTTACGCAGCTCAAGATATTCAAAGTCCACCTGTCCGTCAAGCCTCAAGTTCTTCGCCCTTCGGTCTACCATCGAGTCCATCATATGGTGTCAGCCAGCGGCGTAAATACCGGAATGAACCCGTGGACCATGAGTTCCAGTCTCAGTCAGATGCTCCCGGTCTTTCTCTGTCGTCTTCCCTTCCGCTGCTAGCAAAACCACGGGTCCGCGAGCTGGCTTTAGGCCATGCCCCTCCGATAGTTCAAGGTATTCAGCTTGTCTCTTCGAATGCCTTGCCGGACCGTCTCCGGTCTGTTTTTCCCTTCGAAGTGTTCAACGCGGTTCAGTCCAGATGTTTCGAGGCGGTATACAAGACCAACGATAATGTTGTTCTCTCAGCTCCAACAGGCAGCGGCAAGACTGCAGTTATGGAGTTGGCAATTTGTCGCCTTATGGAGAGCTTCAGTGCGGACCAATACAAAATTGTGTACCAAGCACCTACCAAGTCTCTTTGCTCCGAACGACATAGGGACTGGCAGGCCAAATTTGCACCACTAGACTTGCAATGCGCAGAGCTTACCGGAGACAGTGACATTACGCAATTGCGTAATGTTCAGAACGCTACAATCATCGTGACCACTCCAGAAAAGTGGGACAGCATGACGAGGAAATGGAAAGACCAAAGGAAGTTGATGGGTATGGTGAAACTCTTCCTGATCGACGAGGTCCACATCTTGAAGGACGCTAGGGGAGCGACGCTGGAAGCTGTAGTATCCCGGATGAAGTCAGTTCGTTCACACGTCAGGTTCATAGCTCTCAGTGCTACTGTTCCCAACGCCGAAGATATCGCATCCTGGCTAGGAAAAGACGACATCAATCAGCATTTGCCTGCTCATCTGGAGAGATTTGGAGAAGAGTTCCGACCGGTCAAGCTACAAAAGCACGTACACGGTTTCCAGTCAAGCAGTAACGATTTCGCTTTCGATAAGCTGTGTGATACCAAGTAAGCTTCTCGAAGATGTCCCTTGACTGAAGCGTTGAAACTGAACAAGGGCAAGGTTGCCAGAGATAATAGCGAGATACTCGAAGAAGAAGCCCATCATGGTCTTCTGTTGCACGCGCAAATCCTGTGTATTTACTGCAAAGAGTCTGGCAAACTTGTGGGCGACCAAAGACCCTCGAGATCGATACTGGCCCGCTCCTACTCAGAAACTTACAGTCTGGGACAGTGAGCTTAGGAGTAAGTTCCACGTATGTCTAGATGAAGTCTTGCTGACATCGCTCAGACACACTAAATTCTGGTGTAGCATTCCACCATGCAGGTCTTGACGGGCAAGACAGACATGCGGTAGAGAAGGGGTTTCTTGAAGGCCAAGTCAGTTTGATATGCTGCACATCTACTCTAGCAGTGGGCGTCAATCTCCCTTGCCATCTGGTCATCGTGAAGAACACTGTCACCTGGCAGGACAACTCATGGAAGGAATATGCGGACCTAGAGATGATGCAGATGTTGGGTCGAGCGGGCCGGTACGCCGTCCTCTGTCCGTATGAGGATAGTGCTAATCATACGCCCAAAGACCGCAATTCGACGATAGCGCTATTGCGGTCATCATGACACGGCAGAGCAAGGTTTCCAAATACGAAAAGATGGTCTCAGGGCAGGAACTCCTGGAAAGCTGGTATCAGATCTTCCCAGAAGCCACTGTCTGCCTGCTAACAAGGTTTGTAGCTTGCACACGAATCTGGTCGATCATCTAGTAAGTGATACATGGCGGACAGGGTCCATCTTGAGGTAATGCCTCTGATTGTATTCTAGAATGCCGAGATTGGATTGGGTACTGTCACCGATGTACACTCTGCAAAGAGATGGCTCGCTGGAACTTTCCTCTATGTACGGCTTAACCAGAATCCAGACCATTACAATCTCGATGGAGATACTAGAGGTAATGGTCACGAGGAATGGCTTGAAAGCATTTGCGCTCGAGATATACAGCTTTTACAAGAAACAGATCTGGTAAGTACAGGGGGAAGTCTGAAGTCTACCGAGTTTGGTGACGCAATGGCTCGCTATTACGTCAAATTTCAAACCATGAGAACTGTCCTATCACTCCAACAGAAGGCGAAGATCTCGGAGATCGTGAGCTTCATCCCAAGAAGCGGAGGTCCTGCAATTCGCTAACAGTCTCAGCTTTCGGTCCTCGCGCAGGCTGACGAGTTTCGGGATATCCGACTAAAGAGCGGAGAGAAGGCACTCTACAAGGAGATCAACCGGGCGAACGCAATCAGATTCCCCATTCAAGTCGACATAGCACTAGCCGCACACAAGGTGTCATTGCTGGTCCAAGCCGAGCTGGGTGGAGTGGACTTTCCTGCGGACGACCAATTCCAAAGTCACAGGGTACAATACCAAATCGACAAAGGGACTATCTTTCAGCATGCCCATCGCCTGATCCGATGCGTTATCGATTGCCAGATCTACCTTCATGACTCTGTAGCAGTGAGGCATGGGCTTGAACTCGCAAGAAGCCTTGCAGCTCGAGTGTGGGACAACTCCCCTCTGCAGCTGAAACAGATCGATCAGATTGGCATTGTAGCCGTGCGAAAGCTTGCTGCGGTCGGTATCAACAGTATTGAAGCGCTCGAGAACACAGAGGCCCACCGACTTGAGATGGCAATGAGCAGGAATCCGCCGTGGGGTAACAAGATATTAGCATCCCTCAAGGACTTTCCTAAGCTAAGGGTATCAGTGAAGATGATGGGAAAGGTAAGCAATGCATGAACTCTTGGTGCTACATGGGCTTATCAACCTAGACTGTGACCGCTGCGCAGCCGGTCAGAGTGCAAATCAAAGCAGAGATAGGCTTCCTCAATGAGAAGGTTCCCGTGATGTTCCACCGCAAGCCCATATATGTATGCTTCCTTGCAGAGACGTCCAACGGGGAGTTGGTCGACTTCCGGCGTGTCAGGTAAGCTTGATCCTCGCTATGGATGATGCTCGCTAAACATTGTAGTGCGAAGAAGCTCATCAACGGGCTGGATGTCCTCATTACGGCAGATCTATCCAACGAAAAGCAGTATATAACGTGCTACGTTGTGTGTGACGAGATTGGTGCGTATGGACACTGAAAGAGACTTCACTTACCTAGCTGACTTGGAGGAAGCTGGTACACTCCGGTACGCTGAGTTGAGACCACAATTGGCTGCATCACTTTTCCCGCCGCAAAAGCCAAGAATAGAGTCAGAAACAGCCGTACCGAAACTCCCTCAAATGAATATGTCAAGACGCCGAAGCCGCAATGGAAGCCACGCCGGTACCAATGACGTCGACGTCTCTGACGAGTTCAAAGACGACGTCCTAGACGATGGGGAGCTTATGGCAGCAAGTACGAAACCTGATTGCTTCCGTTTCTGTGAGCCCTGCCGTGCTAACCATCCTTTACAGTGGACGATATAGAATTCAGCCACGTTGACTCTTTCGATAACTGTGCTTCAAACTTCCAACCACAAAACGCTACTAGAAGGAAGCAGCTAACATTACCAAACGCATCTGTTATCTATGACTTGGACCAACAAGAAGCCCTGGAGCAACCAAGGCAATTGGAGAACGGCAAGTGGTCGTGCAACCACAAGTGTAAAAATAAACAAACGCATGTCTTAGTACAATGCCAACGAGATCGCTGCTGACTTGGAGCACAGGTGTAAGCATATGTGCTGTCGTGAAGGGCTTGATAAGCCCCCCAAGGCATCAATGAAGTCAAACACTATGAAAACGAGCGCATCACAGCAGCCCATTAAGCAGGCTACTACCATCAATCGCAGTAAACTACCCACAGCCCTCCACGGAGTGCGTAAAGGTCAAGGCCAGAGTTTGAAGGCAACGGAGATCGAAAAGGTTGATCTCACTATGAGAGGGAAGCGTGAAGGGCATACAACCTTAGGCCCACAGAGACCTAAAGATCTCAATCGCTTGCACAGTAGCGTGCAGAAAACGGCGCCGGTCGACCTGATAACACAGCGAAAACCAGTTTTCTCTTACGCCAAAGGGCGTCAACCTAGCCTCTCCTTTCTCGACGAGACTGTCCAAGACCTGGGGAAGGCCTCGAGCGACTACGATGATGACACCTGGATGGCTGACTTTCCATCACCATCAGCTTTAGTAGAGAATGCCGCTCCAGCAGCAAGCTCGCTACCGTCAAAATTGTCCGGAGAGAACCACGGTGCTGCGTACGACGAATCCATCTCCGAGCTTGAAGCGTGCATGGTGGGTCTCGATGATTCCATAACCCTTGACAACTACAAAGCCGACAGAGCGCCGAGCGCGGATCCCTTCAACTCTCAGAATGACCTTGATCCTGATGGGCTCGGTAATGGTCTAGAGGCAAACTGGTCCAATTTGCCGAAGCCGCCTCCTACAGCCGAGCAGGCAAGCAAGCAGCACCCAGAGAGCAAAAGCCAGAGAATCTTCATGTCTACTGACAGTCTCCAGAAGCCTGAAAGTTCTCCCATGAGCAGGAATACCCTGGGCAAGAGGATGGTGGAGACACTCAAGGACCCCGAAGGACTCACAGATGATGCGTTGTCTACGAAGAAGCGAAAAGTCTCGGGAGACTATGGAGTGAAAGCCCAGCACATCACCAGAGACTCAGGGGCACGCATGAGCTGCAATCAAGAGGTGCCGGCGGAGACAGGTGTGAAGTTGGGCTGGGAGGGTATCGATCCAGCGCTGTTTGCCGAATACGGGGACATTGTGGATATGGTGGAACATTCATGATGACAGGCTATTAATGTTTCCTCGGCTTTTGAACGCTTTCCGGCGCTGAATAAGGGAGATAGCGCTTTGAGTTGGCTGAGCATCCCTGGATAATTAGCCCCTGATGGAGAAGACCTCACTAGCAGGTCGCCGCTCGTTACTAATCTAATGCTCAGACTTCAAGCTCGTGTTCTCTACATGTTCTCTACGTGTTCTCTACGTGTTATTCACCCGTGCATGCATCATCTACCTTGCTCTAGCGATCCCTTTGTTTACGTGGGTTCGCTCTTCACCCATCTCGTCGCCAAACAAACAAACGACTCAGCGTCAACCACACCCTTCCGTTCTCCTTCCAGACCTTCTGTAAGCACAATCTATCAACTGTGGTCTAGCTCATCTGAACGACGACTTTGTCATCAGCTCAACTGCAGGCAATCCGCAACAACACTTTGGAGACCCAGCTGCCCATCTCTTTGTACGTGTTACTCCGAAAAATCGGCACCACAAGCTCCTTCGCTGGAAGTACGTAACAGCAACTCCAGCTCAGACCCACTGACTCGGTCCAGAAGCCCGATAAACACGAAAGGTCCCATACTTGATACAGGATGGGGAAGCTTCACTACACCAAAGTTCATCTACCATCCTCTCACAGAGCCTTGGCAAGCTGACTAAGTAACCCTAGCGCAAGGCCGAAGGTCTCAAACTTGGACAAGTTGTCGCGAAGGATCTGGTATGTCCACTTCATTCGTAACCAAGAAAGGCAAGATGGAGCTCAGAAACATGGCAGATGAAACGAGTAACACCAGGTCCCATCTCCAAAGCCGCTCTACGAGACCCATACGTCGAACTCGACGTGTCCGGAAGGCAGCTCACCGACGAAGGCTTCGCCGAAATCGCAGCCGCTCTGTCCACTCTCAAGGCTCAGGAAAGGGAGCATGGAAATGTAGTTCGGTTGGCAGAACTTTGCCTCACCGGTAACGCGCTCACTGCAGGCTCTCTACTAGCCCTAGCGAGCGTTGTACGGGTTGCTGTTGTCGAGCTGAGAGATCTCGACTTGTCCGACAATGACATCACGGTGAAAAATGCCGAGGATGCGGTGGCATGGGAGGAGTTTCTTAGGTCTTTTCGGACGTGCTCTGTTCTTCGCCGCTTGAATCTCGGTGGGAATCAGCTGGGTTCGAGGGCTTATGAGATTTTGGCGAGAGTGTATGGGGATGAGGAAGTTTTGGAGATCTTGGCTGTGGAAGAAGGCGATCTAGGTGTTGTGCAGGAGGGGGTTGTGCTGAGAGAGCATCAGACGATCGATGACGGCGTTGGCGGTTTAAATGAGCGTGTAGGCAGCATGAAGCTTGGTCCTGCGATCCGGGACGATACAGAGCTCTCGCTTGTAGATGTCAAAGAAGGATCTAGACGGAGGCGCTCTCGCAAAGGTGAGTTGTCCCAAGCTGTCTCCAACTTCCCTACTCACCTCGTGGTACTTTGCAGACTCATCGGCCAGTAAGACTGTACCTCCTCATCCGACCCACGCCGTCGAAGCTCAGTCCATCTTCGCAAAAACTCGGGGACTGCGGTCAATCCCATACATCATCGTCAGCAACACCTCGATGACAGACGTCTGTGCATTGCACCTCTCCTGCGTACTGGAACACCACAACTTACCGAAACAGCTCCTACCGTACGTGCCTGCCAAAGCTGGAGCATTGGCACACTTGCACGAAGCTTATGAAACCACCTCTGGGTGTCAAGGAATAATGTACTTGCCTAACGAAGAGCTCGGTAGTGCAGGGCTGAAAGTATTAGAAGTGGCAGAGCTGGCTCGGAAAGGCGCGGATAGTGAACCCTTCCAATGGAACGCCTCGCCCTCCAAGTCATCTCGCATGACATCAACACACGCCCGAGGGGTTTCTGATGCGAGCTTCGGTCCCTCGTCTAGTCCATCGCATAGACGACGACGTAGCACCCTGTCTTCTGTCAGTCATGGTGGCGCTGCACCTTCCGTGGCAAGCGAGCTCGATCGGGCACGGAGCCGGATCCAAGGCAGCATGCTCAAAGAGCTCGGCCCCCAATCCGTCGAACTCTGGATTGCTTCCCTGCGTATGCTCAGTATCGCGAGGCTGATCCTCCTCGCAAACCCAAAGGAGCAACTACACGGAGGAGGTAATACCCTTGGAAGCAAATCGCTAGGCAACCCAGCGTCTAAACCAACCTATGCCTCAAAGCTCAAGATCGGCGTCTCCGTCCCCGGCGAGCCAGTCTTAGCCACCGCCGGAATCTCCAACACCCCTACAACACGAGTAACACCGCCCAAACGTAAAGGCAGTAACGTACCCACGTCGCGGCAGACAAGCAAGTTGACAAGTACCATTCAAGCCGACACGGTCCCCGTCGTGATCATCACGTCTCCAGGCCCTCCACCGCCGCCACTCGGGCTGTCGGAGGCGTTGTGGCGACGGATCATCGCGCTCGCGTCTGGCGCCGTTGGTGTAATTAGTAGCGAGCAGCAGGAGTCGATTATACGGTGGGCGAAGAAGAGGGAGACGCTGGGCAGGGAGAGGGAAGCGCTGGGCAAGGCGGAGAGCGAGCAGATCTGGAGGGTGTTGGAGGGGATGGGGTGTCTTTCGTATGAGGTGAAGATCTGAATGAATTTTGGGGGGGTTGGTAAGTGGTGAGGTTGGAGGTGCACTTTAGTATTGGACGTGTAGTGGCACGTTGAGTGAGGTTAAGTCAGCGCTCAGACGGAGAGTATCAATTGTTGGTATGCTTGTTGTCTGCGTGAGTGTTGTCCGCATGATTGTTGTCCGCATAAACCATAAGTAGCGCCAGAGTCCCCAGCCTGTGCGACGTTAAAGTCGCTCGTAAACGCCCAATGCTTACCTAGCCGCGCCAACCGCCGGGTAAGGCTGCACCCCCTAGCGTCCGCCCTACCACCCGGACGTCATCTCACCAATTCCACCAAAAGCTTTCCTCGCCACCCATCCACTCCCCTCCAACCCGCAATCCCACAAACCCTTCACACCTCCCCTCCCATCCTAACACTCAACCTCCCACCACCACCACCCACAACACAATGCCCCGCCCCAAACCCACCGCCCAACCCCAACCCCCCAGCACGCACCCCCTCCCCACCGCCTCCCTCTCACCCCACACCTTCACAGACGGCGGCGCCCTACCCAAACTACTCGTCTTCGACCTCGACTACACGCTGTGGCCCTTCTGGGTCGACACGCACGTCAGCCCGCCCGTCAAGGTCAAGGAGAAAGGGGCTAGGGTCGTGGATCGGTAAGGAAGGTGACAATCTGTTATAAGTATGTTTTGAAAGCTGATGGGTTGCGGGTTCAAGGTTCGGCGAGAGTTTCGCCTTCTACCCCGAGGTGTCGCAGATCTTGCAGGACGCGAGGTCGGCCGGGATGTTGGTCGGGGCGGCGAGTCGGACGGGAGCGGTGGAGCTGGCGAGGGAGTTATTGAAGACGTTGGTGGTGCGGCCGGCGGAGAGGAGGGCGTTGGACTTTTTTGATTTTTTGCAGATTTATCCTGGTGGGTTCTTGCTTCTGTTCTTGCCTTTTGTGGGTTTGGGTCGGTTGAGGGTTGGGTTTTTAGTGAGGTTTGTGGTTTTGTTGCTGACGGTTTCTATGGGGGGGGGGAAACAGGGTCGAAGACTACGCATTTTGCAAAGTTGCAGAAACAGACCGGGTTGAGTTATGATGAGATGCTGTTCTTTGATGATGAGGCGAGGAATAAGAATGTGGAGGAGTTGGGGGTGGTCATGTATTTGGTGAAAGATGGCGTTACGAGGGATGTGATTGATCGAGGCGTGAGGGAGTGGCGGCGGAGGAAAGGAAGGGAGTGGAAGGAGAAGGTATCCCACGCTTCCTCCTAAGTTGTTTCAATGTGACTGGGATGGACGATCCTGCGATGAAACACATTCAGCTCATGTTGTTGACTTCGATCCTACGGAGCCCTCCGTCTTGTGGTTCGACCCTTAAAACGCTAGCAGCTTATGTTGTTACCTTCGATCTTATGGTGCCCTTCATCTTGTGGTTCGACTCTTTAAACGCAGTCAGCTTGTGTTGTTACCTTCGATCCTGTCGAGCCCTCCACCTGTGGTTTGACTATTTGCGAGCTCGGAGTAGATCTAAGTCTTGACACCTTTGTTCGCTCAAAGATGTGGAACGAACTCTGAGGGATGATGATAAGTGAAGTGGGCATCAGTACGGACGAGCACGAGCGACGTGTGGAAGGACCTGTCCATATTGAAGAGAGATGCAGAAGATGTTGAATCTATCTGCAACTGTACTGGAAGTAAAGTACAGCATGTGACAGAACAACCGCAAGCAACGCAACTCAGATGCCGAAAAGCAGAAGCTGCACGGGAACATAGCTACGCTCGAAAACATCGAGCACACGCAGCTCACACAACACTACTACCCATTCTGTGTCCCAAATGATCTCGAAACTTTTCCGCCAACAATCCAGCTCTCGAATCTTCCCAGCAGAGACATTGACGGGCCCTCGGGAGTCCTGCCGTCCATTCGAAGTACCTTTGAGGGCCTCCTTGATCTTCCCTTGCCGTTTAACAGAATCTGTGGGTTCTGTCACAGAAGTTAGATATGAAAAGATCAGAAGGGATGGAATGCCTGACCTGGGACGAGAACGGTGGATTACTGGATCACGCCAAACCTCCTCATACTTGTTATGAGCATACCCAGCAGAAGCATTCGAAAGGTTCCATGCGCTGGTAGGTGAGGTCCCTCCTGATGCCAGGTCCCTTTGGCGAGTCTATAACTACCCTCGTCCATACCTCCAAAATCGAAGATGATCATGCTACACCAATCGAAGACGGCGACAAAGTCAGTCCCAGCTCTTCGATGGTATTTCCTCGCTTGTCTTGACACCCGACTCGTGCTTGGACCTAGAAACGTGTGGTCCTCCTGGTTGGGTGCATCTTTGGTGAACCCCTTGGAAAATATCGCCTTCGACGAGCAGCTGAGTGTTCTTCAGCTCGAGCACACCCAACGTCACCGTCTTAGTCCCATTTGTCCACTTCCACATGACGTCTGTGTGAGCCGTTGGGCCCTGGCGCACTTCAGACTGACAATAAATGGAGCCCCCCATCGCTCCCAATGCCATGTTCACGGGGTGAAGAAGGTACAGGGTCACAGCATGAACAACGTCGCCTTCGGTTCTGAGGAATATACTACCTTCCACACCAGGTAAATAGGTGGTGAGGAGGAGCCGAGGAATTATTGCGTTGGCCACGTCGCAGTACATTTGTGAACTAACTTCCTCCAAGGCTTTCGGGGCATCGAACTTGTCCGTGGAACCTAAGAGTTTGATTGGAGGTATCTCCCAGGTACCGCCATCTCCAGGTCTTCTCATGTTGAGGGCGGGAAGAGGCATATAGAAGGACCCCCTTATATTCGCCATTTTTAGCAGTACTATGAGAGTGCAAAAGGGGTGGTTCTTGCACGTACTATGAGAGCTTATATGTTCGCAGGTGAGCTCTGCACAATTCACTACTGTCTGATTGATGACAACAAAAGAGAACTCTTGATTTTGAAAGACTGTGTATTCATTGATGAATGAATCATCATCAAAGAAATGCTGACAAAATCTCTCTTATATAATCATCTTCAATGAATCTGAGAGTAAGCTCTTTATGATCTTGAATTGCAGTTTAAGATATGTCAGATCTTTCAGAAAAATAAACAGACTAAAAATTAAATGATTAACAGAAAGTAGATTTTTTCTGATTGTCAATCTCATTGTTAAATTTCTTATTAAGAAAAACAATTTCTCAGAGTTCATTGAGATACAGAGAAAGTCATGATCTATTTTAAAGAATAAAGATGTTCACAGCTGTATAGTCTTGATGATGAGCTCATCTATACACTTTAAGAAAGTTTAATTATTCATTAAGATTGTATTTCATGTTGATCTCATATAGTTAAGATAATAAATTATTTTCTGCTTCAGATCAATGAGCATTCAGAGTCAGAAGAAAATAAATTTATTTTATTACATCTTTGACTCAATACATTATTCAGTGAACTCAGCTTCAGCACTTTATCAGTTCAAAATTCTTTCATCAGCAGCAGACTATTAAAAGCTACAGTTAATAACTTACATCAGAATAATTTCTTAATATCTTTCTTCTTAATAAAATTGAGATAGAAGCATCACTGTTGCTTTGTACTTGCATTACATTGTTGAGCAAAGAGATATATATATTAAAATATAAAATCATCTTTATACTTCTTGTAGTACAAGTATTCATTACAAAATCATTCTTTTGCATCAATGATGAGCTCTATAAGACACATATCTTTAATTGGTTTTCAATATCACACAGCTTGATCAGCTTGATCAGAAGACTTATTATAATTATAAAGATTCATTATTTATTATTTATTTTTCTTAGAATATAGACATTACTCTGTTATGATGACTCTATGCTGATCATAAAGACATTTCAACTTATCATCAGCAAACAATAGCTCTGTCAGATCTTTTTCTCAGTTTTTTTTAGCTTTTCTTTACTGATATTAACATTTTTTAAGATCATCTAAAGAGCTTCTTTGCAAACAATAATCAGAATATAATGCTTTAAATTAAATCTCAGACAGTTCTCAGTCTTAAATATTCTCTTTAGACACTTGATATTTGTTGAGTCTATAGAGTGCAAAGAATTGAGAAATGAGAGATAAAAAAGCTTTATATAAATTATATCTTAAAATTTTATAAATTTTATCTTAATTCTTTGCTGTTTAAGAATCTTAAATCAATCTTGCTCAACACTCTTTATATTGAGCTCTGACAGACATAGATGTCTGTTATTCTTGTTATGTAGCTTTAAATATATTTAATTACTGTAGTTAAATCTTTTAAGTTAATCATCTTTAATATTATACATCATCTCAGCAGAATCTGCTTTACTGTTGTCTAAAATAGATAAATTTTCACAAAGATATCATTTAAGACTTAGAAGTTAATGTGCTGTCAGTTTTAAAGAATTAATAATGTTGATCTAATTTTAATTAATTGTTTTATAAGAAATCTCTCTCATCACTGCAAAAGTGTAGTGAGCAAAGTGTGAGATCTAAAGCATCATATAAACTTTTAATAATACTGCTTTACAGTCTGACATATTAGATAAATGAGTCATAAAGAATAATTTAATCATAAATAAAAACATTAAAGTCTTTTTTTCTGAGAAGTCTAACTATAATGAGATGATCTTAAGCAGAGAACATTCTGTGATGAAAAATGATTCTTAGTGTTAGATATATAACTCATGATAGCTATGCTATTAGTGTGGTGCCACCTTTTAACAGGTTATAAGCCTGAGTTAATGCAGTTGTTCTTGTATAAAACAGTGCCTAGGTCACCTCTGCTGATGGTTTAAGTTCATGGTGAGAGAGTAAGCTCAAAGGTCATATGTCAGGATTATCACCTGACCACAGCTTACCTCGCCGCCGCCACCTTTACCTATTAGGTGAATAGCCTACTTAGCCATTTAGCCACATGGACCCAGCCATGTGCCTTAGTGAGTTGCTTAGCTACTATTTAAGTAGCCATTGTAGCCCTTACATTCACTCATCTTTCACTCATATCATAGATTTACCATTAGGGTTATAGCTTTTAGCCATTAGGCTTAGAAGACCATAACATCATAAGTTTGAATTGTTATCTGTGTGCACTCTTTACATCTGCAGGTCAGTTGTGGGCTGATTGTGAGTTAGAAAGAGTGTTAGATATATAACTTACAATAGCTATGCTATTAGTGTGGTGCCACCTTTTAACACTTAGTACTTAAAAAGAAAAACACAGATATCAGATATTTCTTTAAAGCTGTCAGCAGTCAATGTTGTGAATTCTGAATTAAAGCAACATTAATATTTTTAAGAAGAGAATATTTCATTATATATCTTTCTTGTAGTCAATATATCTGAAAGTCTTACTTAATTATTAGCAATGCAGACAATGAGAACAACACTGAAGATATTACTTAATGTTAAAGATAAAAGTTTATAAGAAAAGTATAATGTTCTGTATAAAATCAATCAAGAAGGTCAGGCTCTAGCTGCTTACATTAAGAAGAGTTTATGTAAGATAATTATAGTTAAGAGAATTACATTGTCTTATTTGATGAATATTAAGTATTTAAGAGAATACAGGCACAAAAATCTCATTGTATTATTTAAAATTTATAAGTTTAAGAATGTGCTGTTTACAGTAATGAAATACATTATAGTGACTCTGACACAGATCATTATCATTTCATTTAAATTTGCAGAAAATTATATCTTCTGTGTATATAGTCAGATAAATATGTTATATATATTTATCATTCTGCGTTCACTTATCTCTACAGATGCTTCAAGAAATGAAATATCTATCAGAGTTTATTATTGTACATATCAATCTCAATTGCTTTAAGATGTAATTCTCAGTGAATAGCTGTGTCAAAATTAATATATTACACTTTTTACTCAATAAGCAAGTTCTAATTACTTTTTCATTTCTTAGTCTATTTAGATGACTGTATTAAAGCTAAAGTGAGTAATGCATAACTGCTTGATGTGATTGCTTTAGAAATGATAAAGAATGAAACATTAATAAATAATAGTTAAAAGCTATGTTTGCAACATTTAGATCAATGATTAATAGAAGTGTTCAATTTTTTAAATGTTGCTTCTTAAAAAAAATTAAATAATGTTGTATTAATGAGTTATAATCTTTAATTGAGAAGCTTGAATGTCTTTTATTATACTTATGTCACAGCATAGATTTTTAAAGTATTTATTGCTCAGTGTCATGATTTCTTTTCTTGAATGTGCTTACTAAGATATCATTAAATTCTATGAACTGATTAAATAAAGAGCTGTACTTTAGAAAATCTAAGAATTACAAGCATAATTGTATTGAAAAGTACAATATCTCTGACTATTTAAGTATTATGAGTGTAGCTTTTCTGAACTCATTGAGGCACTTTTTTAAGTAGTTATAAATAGAGTGTGTGATCAGCTAACAAAATGAAACTTATTAAAAAGCTTTATTCAGTATTTTTTAAATCTTTCATGTTGAATTAAAAGATTCAATTACTGTGCAGTTTTAACTTTATCAATCTAATGACTAATCTGCTTACATCTATTTTTAAGTTTTTCACTTTTAGATCTAAAGCTCTTTTCTGTGTGTCTGCACAATAGTTTTCAATGAAGAATGTTAACTCTCATGAAGATCTCTTATCTTCAGTTCAGACTCACTACATAAAGATGTTACTTCATTTAAATGAAATATCAAGATTGCACACAATGCTTGCTGACTTATTTATGTAAATTCTTCTTACAGAATATATTAACTTTCTCAACACTTTTACATTTCTTTGCAATTTAAAGACTGTCAAAGACACAATCAACACTGAGACATCAGCAAGAATGCTTATTAACACTATACAGAGTGTATTACTTCTCTGATTAGCTGTTATTAGCTGTATTGTAAAGATTTTAAGAATGATTTAACTGTGATGAAGATGACAAGAAAACTACATATAATTGAGCAGTTAAATTTTCTTATAAGTTTCTTCTTTCAGATATGAAAGATCAAAGAAGTCTTATTGCTAAATAGATTAAATCTTTTAAATTCTGTTATTAACTTACTTATTACTCTCATTAATGTCTATATGACTCAGAGCAAGAATTGATCTATTATAGCAAGAATTATAGCTATTGTAACTGATATCTGCACTGATATGACACTGAGATTATTCTTAGTATACAGTGTCTGACTACTTAATGAAGTTAAAAGAGATCATGAGCTTTAAATAAATATAAAGTGACAAAGTCAGTCTATAAAACACTAGTAAGCTCAGTTTCTCATACAATACTCTGTATCAGTCTTGAAAAAACTAATTCACTTAACTGTGCACAAAAATGTTTTACATTATCTTTAGATTCTTTTGATGAAACTATTAATAAGTTGCTCTACTTTGACTCTTAAATATAATCATAACTTGTTACTCTTAAATAAAGTAGTTATTTTGCAGCAGTTAATTCAATACATAACTCTACATAACTTTTCTATTTTGCTTTTCTTTAAGAGCTGATTCTTAATAGATCTACTTGTGCTGTGCATTTTTGTCTTGAGTCAATCTTAAAACTGAAATGCTGTTGAAGTGAAGTTATTTGAGTGCATGAGGCACTAACTATAGACATAAGCTGTAGTGAGTTTTTAGTTTATAAGTGAAGAAAATAATAAAGAGATTTACATACATTGTAAGATCTTTAAACAAAGTAAAAAAAGCTCTGTTCTTTAAACAGATACATCTCTGAATAATCTCATCATAAATAGTGAATGTGCAATGAGCTGAGTGAAGAATGAAGTGCTGAGAGATATTAACAGAACATATTTATATATCTTATAACTGCTTTTCTGAATCACTGTTAAGCTAATGAACTGTTAAAGAGAGCAAGCTAGAAATCTCAGTTTAGTCATTAAAAGTACATCTAGTTACAACAAGTAACTATGCATATATCTGATCAGTTCTCTTTGAAATAGAGCATCTATTCAAGAAAAATTTAAGCAAGTATAGAGTGACCATTAAGTCAGATTAACTTGACTCAACCTAAACAGAGCTTCTGAGTCAGGTTAAGTTGAGCTTTAATTGTCAGTTTAAGAATTTAGATCAAACTTAAACATTAAAGCTTAACTTAATTCAGAAGCTCTGTTCAGATTTTAAGAATTCTGAGACTGATTAGTAAGTAAGCTCTTGAGACTTGACTCAAGAATAGAAGTTATGAGCTTAAAGATTATTGATACATAAACATTATAAGTGAGCATTATATATACACAGTTAAACAGCTTTCAATTTAGTCTATTTATTTACTACATTGAGAATTAAATATTCTCAAAATAGCCTAATAACAATTGCTTCAATCTGCATCTTTAAATGCAATGTTTCAGTTATGCATGTATCTCTTAATGAGAGATATGTTCTTATGCTGAATGATAATTTACTTTGTATGAATTGCAGTCAGATTGACATCTAAATTCTGTTAACTGATAAATGATAATTACTGTACAGTTCATTAGATATACTTTCAAAAAAAAACAACAATATATGCTTTTACTGTCTTCTGCAGACTGTTGATGACTGAGCTTTAAAAATGAAACATCTTATGCTGAGAGAAAACTCTCTTCAAATAATCTTAAGTTATCTTGCAGCAAAGTCTTTAAAAGAGTAGTTTTGCTATTAGAAAATCTGTTGATTTCTGATAGTGATGTATTTTATGAAGAGCAACAGCTGTAGAACAAAGCATTATTATTAAGTATTATATTGTGTATTAAAATTAAGCTTACTGTTTAACTTTCAGTGATGAGCTGACTTAAATGCTTCAGTATTTTCTTCTGTATCTGCAGCATTATTTTCTTTTTTCTTCTTATCAACATCAGTTTTTTCTTTCTTAAATGTCTTTCTAAATATTCTTTCTGCTGCTGCTGTCTTCTCTTCACCTGATACAGTCTTCATAACACTGCATCTTGAAGTTTTCTTGATATATATCATGATGTAATATAACAATACAATGATGCTTTAAGATTAAATTAACAAAAACATTATAAAAAAGCAGTTTAAATGCATCTCTAAATGACAATGAGTTCTAGAGTGATCTTGTAGTTTAAAAGTATGTTGTAGTTTGAAAGTGTGTATTTAAAAGATGTATTGAGAGCTTTTAGATGTTAATGATACTTAGATGTTAGATTGCTTATAAACAATATATTTATTTATGATATGTGCATCAATGTTATAAATAAATATATCAACACACTTACTTCTAATACTCAATCTTGTTAGATATATAACTCACAATAGCTATGCTATTAGTGTGGTGCCACCTTTTAACAGGTTATGAGCCCAGGTTAGTGTGTGATAACTTGTGTAAAACAGTGCCTAGGCCACCTCTGCTGGTGGTTCAAGTCCATGGTGAGAGAGTAAGTCCAAAAGGTCATGAGTTTGAACCGCCATCTGTGCGCACCCTTTACACCTGCGGGTCGGTTGCGGGCCGATCGCGGGTTAGGGGGAGTGTTAAATATATAACTCACAATAGCTATGCTATTAGTGTGGTGCCACCTTTTAACAAATCTAACACTTTCTTATCTTCATCTCTGTTACTCAATCTACTACACTTACTCTATCTCTACTCAATCTCTACACTCAATCTCTACACTCACTAAATATGTTGCTCAATGCTATCACTTATTTTACTGCTCATTTCTTAAGATTTAATCTTATACATTGCTCTTGTACTTCACTCTGATGTGTAGCTGTGATGTGCACATATAATGCTTGATTATATCACTTAATATAGAACTCAGCAGCCAACTACATATTCTAAACTCTCATCATGACAAATTTAGACACTAAGCTTTCACTATAAATTACAAAATGCTTAACTTTTAATTCATTCTCAGTCTCTGAAGAAAGATCTGATCATTATGACTGTTTATAGAAGTCTATATATGATTTAAAGAAGACATTTAGTAAATACTTGAACAATTTAAAGACTGTAGGTGCAAGGAAGAAACAACAGAAACATATAAAGAATGAGAACTTTAAACAAATTGAAAATGCAAAGATGATAAACTGCAGAGCTGTGAAATGAAAAAGAGATACATTGAAGAAGATTGATTTATATTAGACTGTGAGCTCAGCATTGAAGAAGATCATGAAAGAGAAGATTAAAGATGAGATCTTGAAAAGTAATATAACTGTGAAATTTCTTGTAAGACTTCTTTAAAATTATTATACTTAATTATATTGCTTTTAACTATCTGCAGATGTCTACTATGAAGATGAGTTGAGAAACAAGTTAATGAAGAATGAGAATTGAGCTTAACTTAAAGAGAAGATTAAGAAGAAAATGTTATTTGCTGAAGTCTTTGCATTAAAAAAAGAGCAGAAGTTTAAGAAAGTGAAGTAAAAAATATATTATATTTATATTTTTTATAGATTCTCTGACATTCTTTAGAATATCAATAAAGATGAAGTTATTTAGTAGAAGTGCATCAACATCAATTATTAAATTGAGAAGCATCTAACAATTGTAATTAAGCATTAAGAAAGAGTTCTTAATGATATAGAAGAATAAGAGCTACATAATGCTGAAGACTTTAATCTTATTAAGATTATACATTACTTTCATAATGAAGTTCTTGATTCTAAACACATTAATGACTTCAATTATGCATGAATATTATATCACTCAATTATAACATTTCTCAACTCTGACATTGACTAGTTACATTTAAGAGTCTGCACTTAATCAGAAGAAAGAAGATGAAAAGAGTGTAATTAAAGATGCTGATGAAGCTTATGTAATGATGTCTGAAGATGAGAAATTTTTAAATGATGATTTCATTGATGAATTTGTTCTTGATGACTTGATTGATAACAGTGAAGATGATGAGGAGAATGTTGAATTTATTAGTGATGAAGAGAGTAGTAAGAAGAATAGTGAATAGTCATTATTAGTTGAATAGAAAGCTGATCTTCAGAGATTAAAGATGTAAGATAAAGAATAATTAAATAGATCTTTAATTATTAATTAAAGATTTTTCAATGAGAAATCTCTTCATTGATACAGTATACTTAATATTTGCTACACATAATAATTTTTGAATAGTATCTATCATAATTGATATTGTAAAAAATTCATTTTACATTTAAATACATGTTCTGTTACATAACTACAATCTTGTATATATTAATTTTGAAACTCTCACAACACACTATCATCAACACATTACTTAAAATACAACAAAATATCATTTATTTGCTTAACTTACTACAATAACTCAACATCATGTCTTTATACAGCTCATTATTCAGTCAAATCTTAAGCAACTTAAAAAGATCATTTCTGAGTGCTTTTAGTAACAGAACTAAGTCATCTCAATTAAGTCAATCTTGTTCTTTAACTTTTACAGACATTTCAAACTTAAAATATGTTCTTTGAAGATCTGTAATAAAGTGAGAGTTTCAAGACTGATGAGAAATAACTGTATGAAGTTAGAATACAGACATAAAGATTAAGAATTATATTTAAATAATATAAAACAGTTTAGCTTGCTCAGCAAAGATCTGACAGTTCTTTGCTGAAGTAGTTAGCAAACATGATGAAAGATTAGATGTGATGTGTATTAACTGTTACAATATCATGAATTATTTAGCATCAGAAAATGATGAAACAATCATCATAAAATGTCATCTAAAAAGCAGCAGTTGCCAAAAGATAAAATCAGCATCAGAAAGACAGATTTCAATCTTTGAAGTAATGAATTTAAAGATATGCTATAATTTTCAATTATAATGCTCTAATATAATGCTCACTGTTTGACAGACAGCTCAAAAGATCATTATTAAATTATTTAACTTTATTTTTGAAGTCTTTAATCAGCAGATTCTTCAATTCATTATAGTACTCAATATATTTTTTTGTGCTATTAAATATGTAAAGTTTCAAAAGCTTATCTGAATGTATTATGTCAATATTAAGATTTCAGATCAAAGCAAGATTGCATAACTTCTTAAATATCATGCTGTGAATGTCTAAAAAGATATGTTTACAGAACTTAAAGCACAGATTAAAGTCTTTATTGTATTTAATGAATGAATCAGTTCAAATCATCTTGCATTTTTAGACATTACTGCATACTTTATTGATGCTGAATGAAAGTACACAGAGATACTTTTAGTTTTTAAAGAACTAAAAAATCAATATAATGATGAAAATCTTGCTGAATATGTTCTTAAGATGTTGAAGAAGTGAAATCTGACACATTAATTGCTGATAGTCACAGCAGACAATGCATTCAACAATTATATACTATAATGTTATCTGAATTGACTTTTAAGTCAGAAGAATATTATTTAAAGTGATGAAACTGAAATTATGAACTGTATAATACATATAATTCAGCTTGCAGTCAGTCAGCTACTTATATATCTGAAAGTAAATACAAAGAATGATTAGCTCATCACTACATTTAATGATGATGAGTTACAAAATTTCACAATTAACAAAGATTACTTCTTTAACATTATACTGAAAAAGATTAGTATATCTTTTATAACATTTTATTATAATGCTCATATCTGTTGAGTTAATATTTTAACAAAAGTCTCATATAGATTCAATTACTAACTATTGTCATTATAACATCATCACAGCATCTAGAGTTGTTCAAAGATTTGCAGAAGATAAATTTACAGAGTAGAATTGAGAATGTAAGAATTTGATGAAATTCTTTATACAATATGTTGAGTTAAGTATATAAGTTACAAATTAAACTTTCTCAATAAATAGAATGTCTAACTTTGACAATAAGCAGAATGAAACTTCTTAGATGCAATATAAAAGAGTAACAACATATTAAATACATACTGCATCTTTTGAAGTACTTCAAGAACTGAATAGAGACAATGAGTGCTATTAATAAGTTAATAATTTATAAGCTGTAATATACATACAATGATCTATTTGATCATCTTGAAAAACAAAATGAAGCAATCAGAAAGTTTAAATTGTTCTTCAGTGCTGAGCTGTAAAATGTTATTAATGCATTAAAAAAGAAACTAACTCAATATTATAAAAAGACAGAAATTAATTAAGAATTGTTCTGTAATCTTGATGTCATATTGAATTCATGCAATAAGCTTAACATATACAATGTAGAATATTCTTAGTTCTCAATAAATATTACATAACAAGACTGACATATTATTTCAATAGAGAGAAGACTGAAAAGATTTATGTTTAAAATATGAATTTAAATTTCAACAATACTACAGAGTTAACTATCAGCAATTGAAGAAAGAATTATTAGATGATAATTTGAGAATTCTTGACTCAAAGAAGAAGAAGATGATAGTAATGATGAATTGCATAAAAAATGTAAAAAAGCATTAAGATACATCTGTAACAAAAGAAGTCTCAGATTATCTGTAAAAGTCTTCAGTGTTAGATGTGAATGTTTTAATACTTAATTACTGAAAGCTGATAAAGAACTCAAAATCAGCAATGACACAATTTATAAAAGATATACTTGCAATTTCTGCAGCAGATGTTGAAGTCAAATGCTTGTTTAACATGACTTAAGATGTAATCACATATTGTTGAAATCAACTGAACTCAGACACTATTGAGAACATTATGCTGATTAAATATCATAATATGTTTATTCTTGCAGCAAAAGTAATAAAAAGAATTAAAGAGAGATCTGCATTGACAATGATTGTTAATAGTGATGAGAAAGATTTATCAGTAGATGAGCTGAATTTAACAGTAATTAAATTATATATAGAGCTTCTATCAAATCACTATTTCAGTGATAATGATCTTTATAATGATAGTAATTATAAGAACAACATTAACTTCAGACTTTGTGATCATGATTAAGATAAGAATATTGATTTAAGACTTAACAATAATGATTATGATTAAACTTTAAACACAGAAGCAATACAATTAAGTGTTATAAATATCTTGAACAGTACACACTCAGAATATGTAATCATTGATGATGATTATAATTATGAGTCAAGAAAGATTAAAGATTATATAAGTTTATTATCTGAAAGGCTCACTACAGCAATTGATGCATCAGCTATTAAGATCATCAATGATGACTCAATAATCATTGATCTCAATCTTTAAATTATTCACTTAAATAACTCTGCTCAGAGTACATTGACTGTTAATATACACACAGTCTTGAATATAACACAACATTAATTAAGAGAGAAAAGTCTTCTTTATTAATAAAGTAAAAAATTGTTAAAAGCATTGCACTCACACTTAAAAGCACAGATAGAGCACATTAAGTCTTTAACTGCTTTAGTATTACAATTTTATAAAAGACAGAATCTTCTATCTATTAATATCATTAATGATTATTTAAAATTAAAAGAAATTCATTCTTTCTTATCTAAAGATGATGTTGACATTCATCAATTCAAGCATCAACAATCTCAATAAACATATGCTTAACATAATTTTTAATTTAAACATCAAATCTCTTTACTCTTTCTATACAGTTTATGAACACTTCAATTTTCTTAAATTGCTTATAATAAACATAAGTTATATGTGAGCTAATAGTATTGAGTGAAGTATTAGAATTGAATGTGCTTAGATGTAGAAAATAATGTTTAAGAATTTTTAAAAACATTTAGCTTTGCTTAAAGCATCAGAGTTCATTGTGATTCTTTGTATCTTTGTTGACACTATTATTATCATCATCATAATAATCTTCATTCTTCTCATCATTATTCTGTATCTTCACTAAGTCTTCTGTCTCTTGATCTGCATCATCAATAAAGATTAAAGCTTATAATGTTGATAATTAATCTTTGTTGTTGATCTTAATTCATAAATATAGTTAATCAGCAAGAAGCTAATAGACAATTGTAAAGAGCATTATAATAAAGCAATATAATCATATTTAATTAATTTATATCTTAACTTGATCACTCTTTAACATTGAAGTAGCAGTCTATGAAGTTCAAAATTTAGTTAGATCTTTAATAGATAAATAATGCAGAATTAATATATTTTGTTTTCTTTCAATATTGTCTTTCTGATATCTGTGTGCACAAGTTCACTGAATTTAAAAAAGATACACTTATCATCAGTGTTCTCATTCAGCATTACTTAAACAGAAAAAATTATTGTAACTTTACTCTTATCATCACTTAACATTATCTCTGCTTCTTCATTCTTATCTGCAGAGACATTGAACACTATTGAGAGCTAATAACTATAAAATAAAACAACATTAGCTCTTGTCTTCAGAGTCATTATAAAGAAGTGTTAAAAGTATAATATACATTAATGATTCTTCTTGTTTGCTATGTGCTCTGAATTAAGTATGCTGCTATTAAAAATCTGTATAGCAAGATTTAAATTCTCATCTTCAGCTGTAGTAAGTTGTTCATAGCTATTAAATTGAATAATTTATTCTTAATGCTTAATTACTTCATCTAAACAGTTATCTCAACAGCTTTAAATATGTTTGTTTACTTTTTCAATTTAATCATATCAGTATAGACTAAATGTCAAATAAAGTTAATATATCTCTTTTTTAGTTATTGAGAAAGCACTCTTTGCTTTAAGAAGCTTATACAGAGCTTGTGTTTCTTTAGCAACTATAATTAAGTTGTTTTGCTAAGCAGTATCTTCATTTTTCTTTTATTCAATTATCACATTCTGATCTGTAAGAAAGATCACTACAAATGAAGTTAAAGTTTAATACAGAACATTATAATTATTTATTAATATTTATTATATTCATTTTCTGCATATCTCCTAGCAACAATCTTCTTTCTTATCTTAACTGCATATTTTGTTCTTTAAATCCTCATCTTAAGCTTTTTATATTCTGAATTATGTTTAAAATCTATATTTAATCTGTTCATTATCATATCATTCTGCTCTTGAGCCTCTTCAATATCAATATCTATGAATGCATTAATCACTGAAGAATGTGATGAAGTCAATTTCTGAATGATATCAGAACATAAAGAACTCAATAAAAAAATAAATAAAGAGTTTCTGAATTCTTAAATATGATTTAATCTCTGATTTAGTACACACTTTGTGCATTATAATTGAGCATTATAATAAGTGAAGTTACATATTAGATTTTGAGTTAAAAGAAGTAAAAGAAGCAGCTGAAGTACTTTGAGACAGTGCAGCATTGAGTATGAATTCAGAATAGTTAATGAGTACTTTTATTCTTCTTCATTAATCAGCAAAGTCTTCTTTCTTCAGATGTGCAGCAATGTCTGAAACAGATAAATTGATTTCATTGATCTTTTTTTTTCTCTTCTTCTCAGATTGAGATAAAAAGTCTAATGTATTAATAAAATGTGTTCTTTTGCTGATGAATTAATTCAATTCAATAATGAAAGATATGAAGTCTGATGCTTTTGCTATGTTAATGAATTGATTCAGTTCAGTAATGAAAAGTATGAAGTTTGATGCTTTTACTACATTAATAAAGATAATCTTTACATTCAGTTTTCTCTGTTTTGATGATGTATCTCTAAAATGAAAGTCAGCATCATATCTCTTCATTATTAACTTTACTTACATGATGCAGAAAGAAAATGTAGAAAGCTTAATGCAAAAAGTAAGATGTTTTGTAGAAAGAAAATGTAGAAAGTATTATATTAAAGATAAATGAACTTGCTAAGTTTCTATACTATCATTTGTTTACATAAATGCTGTGTTTTTGTTATCAGTGAATTTGTAGATAACTAAGATCAATTTAAATCAAGCTGCACAATTATTTAGATTTATTAATTTATAATCATTTCTTCTTAAGCTACTATCTGAGAAATTTAAAGCAATATATACAATTTGTAAAGTGTAGTATCTCAATCATGTTAGTTGCAATTTCTTTACTAAGTATAGATCTTCTCACAGTAAAGAAATTAACATTAAAATTATATTGTATAGCATAACAGAGTCATAATAAAAGTCAAAGTCACAAAGAAATATTAAGCAGACTCTAAAGCTTGTGAATCTGACAATATAAGATTTATTGAAGAGAACAGAATATGAATTATAGATGAAGATGTATGAGACAGAATTAAGTTTATGAAACAAAAGTAAAGAATGAGCTGTCAAGCATGACATCTTTAAAGAAGAAGATTGAATCATTAATAAATTTTTTTTTTAAATTAGTTTCTGCACAAAAAGAGTTAAGTAAGTCACATGATTGCATCATTAAATTAAATTAAAACATTCAATTTTAACACTCTCTGATCAGCTCATGCAATGCAGCAGCAGCAGTATTGACAGAAGCTGCATTCTTTTACTTTAAATTCAGAATTCTTCTCACTATTAATTGAAGAAATTTCTAATCAGTACAATGATAGCTTAAAGTGAAATCAGTCAGTCATTACAGATTTGCAGAAGACAAGTGAGACATATTTTTATATATTTTTTAAAAATATAAGTTCTTGCATATTAAGAATCTCTTTCATGACTTATTTATGATATAGTTGCTGAGCTACATAAGAAAGAGAATCTAATAATATCAGAGAAATTGCAAAAAATAAAAGCAATCTTTTATATGTTGCAGACTTACTAAAAAGATAAAGTGTATTAGTTAATGTATTTTTGCTCTGTAGAGAATGAGTGATTTGATAATTAAGTTAATAATGCTTATATATAATGCTTATAAAGCAGACATGTAGTCAAACAAGAAGAATTGTGTGCAATGCTAATTGAAAATGTTGCAATAATAGCTGCTGTCAATATAAAGCTGCTTAATAATAAAAGCTAATTAATTCTAATTTAGTCTAAGCTGTCAAGAATAATCTGACTTAACTCTGTCTGAAACTCAACTCTGCACAGAGTCAGGTTAAGTTGCAAAGTAAAGCTCAGTAAGTTGAGTTAAGTTCTAAAATCTGAGCTCAACTTAACTCAACAGTCACTTTACTGTTCACTGAAGCACTCTCTTAAGATAAATAGCTACTTCTTACTGATCATTAAGACATCAGCACACTTTAGTTAAGCAGTAGAGAAAGAACAGCAAAATATTAATTGTAACATTCTTAAGTGACTGAAACACAATATGATGTGTAACAGTGAGGTTAAATTAGATTAAATCTTGTGTTTAAACTAGAAACAGCTGTTGTACTCTTAATGTTATATACATTATTGCAATCATCTTTAAGATATTTCATGTAAGACAGACAAGAGTCAGTGATGAAGTGATGTGAGTATCTTACTTATATCTTAAGGTATAAATACATAAGATTTATGCAAGGTACAGATTACATGCAGAAAGATGTATGTTTATCTGAAGTACTTGATGAGTTAACTAAGAATAATCTTATCAGAGAGCTGAGTCAGTGCTTAGATAGATTGTTACAGAACTACAAAAGTAACAATTTTGCTCTAGAAGACTAGCTTTGACTGCAGTCTCTACTTCAATCATCATGTTCTTGTGTCTACTTAGTGCTGAGAAAGTCCTCACTACACATCTGAGAAGTTTATGAACTGTGATGAAACTTCATTAAGCTCAGTTAAGAGACAATGCTCACTAACTGTAGTCAGTAAGACACTCATACTGAGAAGAGTGCAACAATAAGAATTTCTTGTTCAGATACAAAATTCTTCATTTTAACAGACTATATTGTTCTTATACTTTTACTTCACTTAATCTACAGTTTGTTTTTCTGTACCTGAATTATTCAGATGTTGAAACTGTCATATTTACACTACTGACAAAGTTAGTAGTTCAATATTCAGTAGGGCAGCTCATTGTCTGCTATAAAGTTTAAGAAAATAAGATTAAATTTTATTTACAATTTCAAGCTGAACACTCTCTGCAAGAGTGACAGATCATCATTAAGTACACTTTATTAAAGATAAATCTGAAGTATTTATATCTCTGTATTTATCTGTTGATCATGCACTATGAAGCAGTGTAATAGCTTAAGAACAAAGAAGAATTTTACTTCAGTATTTTTGACTTTTATGTGTTCACATAACTCTGTAATGAAAGTTTACAGATAACATAATTAATGCAATTATCTTCATTTTCTTCAAGCTGAAAAAGCAGCACTTTAATAATTACACATTCTTTTCATATTTAGATAGTGCTGTCTCTAAATAACATTGTTAATAAGTAAACAGTATGAGTCTACACTGCAATTTAAGCACATTAACATGCTTTAAAAGTAGTAACTGAGCATTCTTTATCAATAAAAGTCAAATTTATTAGCTAACATGTCTGCTTAGACTGCAAGAATGAAGATAGAGATGATTTTAACTTTATACAGAGTGTTTTAAATTTTATGTGTTTAGTAAGCTCATTTTGCATAGTAATGATATACATTTCTTAGATTTTGCACAAAAGTCAATTGTTGTTGAATCAATTAACACTGTTCTCTTTACATAAAATCTAAAGATCTTCTTAAAGTGATCTGACCTTGTTATGATATATATGCTATGTTAAGCTCATCTTAATCACTGATATTTTGTATAAGTGCACTTCAATGAGCAAGAGTTTGTGAGTGAAGCAATAAAGATAAATATGAAACTATAGAGCAAGCTGTTCTCTGTTATGTGCTTGTGCTTAAGCATATTAAAGAGTGCAATTGAACTGTTTTTGCTTTCAATTCTATCATTAATGTTATCTTTATCAGATTCTTCTTTCTAATAAAGCTGCTGTCTTCAAGACAAAGTCATAAGCACAGTACTTTTACTTAAATAATTCAGCTCAAAGAAAACAGATTTTGAGACTTGTAATAAGACATAATTATGTAGAATATGATGAGTTGTGTAAGCTTTAAGTCTTGATGAATATGTATTGATTTTAGTGTCTGTCATTACTGCTGATTGATTTATCAGTTTGAAAGATGCTGATGATATAAGAGATGTTGCATTAAAAGACTTAATAAATGAGTCTTAAGCACAGTCATTTATAGCATATTGATTGAGGCTGCTTTCTTTAGAAGAGAAATGCTCATTAATGTTTAAAGAGTTGCATCATAACTATCTCACTTTACTGTTCTTACTGTGCACAGAACTCATTAAATAAGTCTTTAAATGCTGTTTTAAGATTAAGAAGATTAAAATATTTAGAATTTGTACTTTTACTGATTGTAGCACTTAACTTTAAAGTGTTTGTCTGCTGATTGACACAATGATTTTTTAATGACTGTATAAGAGAATTGTTAATTGCAAAGCTCATAAAGCTGCTCAAAGAAGCTGATGATTTTTTAAAAAAAGTTTTATTACAATACTTGTTAAAAGGTGACACCACACTAATAGCATAGCTATTGTAAGTTATATATCTAACACTTTCCCTAACTTACAATCAGCCCGCAACTGACCTGCAGATGTAAAGAGTGCACACAGATAACAGTTCAAACTTGTGACCTTTGAGCTTACTTTCTTACCATGAACTTGAACCATCAGCAGAGGTGGCCTAGGCACCATTTTATGCAAGAACAACTGCACTAACTCAGGCTCATAATCTGTTAAAAGGTGGCACCACACTAATAGCATAGCTATTGTGAGTTATATATCTAACAATACTTTTTCTTTATTTTTTCTCATCATTAAGCAAAGATCTCTCTCAATAATCAAGACTGCAGCTTAAGAGTTTAATAAAGTATTCAATTGTTTTTAACTCATTGAGATAGAGAACACAATCAAAATAATGTTTTTAAATTAAATAAATTAATGTCTTTTCAGAACTCATACAGACTCTTTTTTAATATTCTTCTTAATTTATATGATTCTTCTTTATTCACAATTTTGCTCAGCACAAATGTCATCTGCTGTAGAACATACTTAGACACTATTTATTAATGTAATGCATCATGAAACTCTGATAAATTGTTGAGACAGCATGCTGTGATAATGTCTTTACATCAACAACATTAATAAGAAAAGTTATGTTATTAACAGAACTTTAAAGTTCTAATGAGTCATTTAACAATAGATCATTTTTAAAATTATATATAAGTGTAAATAAGTCTAGAACATTCTCTGTGTAAAGATAAGTGATGAATGTTGCCTCAGATTGAGTCAGCAGTTATATATTTATTATGTTAAATATAGAGTTTCTGTCTCATCAGAATTAACATCACATATAAAAATCACAATAATAAGCTTAAAAAGTCATACAATATTTAATAAACTCAAGTTCATCTTATAAGACTTCTTGTACTGCAATATTGTCTTTGATCAAGACAGAAATCTTATATTAATGATGAATTTATGTAATACAGTCTTAGCTATCTCAGAGCTTACATATAAAGATAAATAGAATGCTTAAGTCTTTGCACATCTCATATTTATTAATTATACAGCTTATCTAACTTTCAATTCTGCTGTTAATGCTATCAAGAGCAATTCAGATTACTTTGCTCATCTACATTAAAATATGCATATTAAAGCAAATTGTTAAGTCTCTTTCAACACTTTTAGTGTGTTCACTGATAGCAATATCATTGAAACTGAAGTCTTATTTAATGAGATTATGTATCATTACAAAAAGACATTTCATTTTAAGCTTAAATTTTCTTAAGAGATTTAAAGAAGAAATGAATACTAAAAGATGAATGCAACTCTGCAGTTAAACAGATTGATTTTTTGTTTAATGATTTAAAGAAAACTGCAGAGATTGCAGACATTTACATTATAATATTTATTTATGAGTAATTCTGTTGTCTTATACTTGATGCTCATCATAAGACAACTATACATGCATTAAACAGAACTGAAATTAACAGAATATTTTTTAGAATCTTTAATTCAGTGTAATTTGCATAAGAAAATGAAATTTGAATTAATGAATGCATTTATCTCCTTGAATATGATGAAGACACAGACACAAAGAAGTATGAGTAATAACTGATTAATTTCATAAAAGAAGTTCATGATTTTATTTAAAAAGAATTATTAAAGATACTTGATTCAAGCTCAGAAGCTGTGTTAATGAGATTAAATAAATATTTTTAATTATTAAAAGCATTTATAAGTGAATTCTTTGAACTGATTATGACAGAAACAAGATGCAATGATAGTGCAGTTGTGATGAAACAGTTTAGAAAGTTAAATGAGAAATTTTTAAGTATTTATTAAAGAATGATGTCTTACATCAGAAAACATGTAAATACTATTTGATTATTAAGTTGCTCATTAATCTAAAGCAGTTTCACATCATAAAACTTCTTGACTGCTATGCTAAATTTAATATAAATGTTTCTAAAGTCTATTGCATTTATCAGTCTTTAGTATCTGAAATTTTCTTTAATTTAATTAATTAATAGAAGCTTATAACTGCAACTTAAGTCACTTTATTTTGTCAGTATCTTGATGAATAATTCTTTCTACACAAGAACAAAGATGTAATGCATCAAGATATTAAACTTATCAATCTTAACATTGTCAGTTTAATCTCTTTAAAAACTGTCATCTTCAATCTTAATTTAATTATTTATAATGCAACATTCATCAATCACTCTTAAGGCACTTTATCTTATCTAGCATTTAAGATTGTGATATTTAAGACATAAAAATGTGATAAGAAGCTGCTGTCTTCACTTTATGAAAGAAAGATTAATGTGTAAGTGCTTAAGATCTCTGCTTACATTGTTGCTACTGATGACTACTTAGAAAACAAATGTATGACTAACTAGACTGAGTATGTAAGTTATCTATAGGTTACACAGGTCAGAGTTGAGTTCAGATATTAGATTGAGTTAAATTAACTTTTATTCAGCTAAGTTAGATGCAGATTAATCTGACTTGATCTGTGTAGAGTTATAGGTTTTTTGCAGATTATATATAGTCTTAGTAAGCATGTGTATGTGCTTAGTAAGCATATATATTGACTAAGTAAGCACATACACATGCTTACTAATGTGTGTTTCTAATGTGCACCTTTGTGAAAAGTTATGATTTTCATAACTTATTCAGTAATATATCTTGCGACTGTGTAATTTATCCCTATATGACTAGTTAAGATGTAATTTGTTATGACTAATATATCAATAAGCTTTCACATTTTTAAGCTTTAGCCTTGACCTTACTCATAATGACTAGCTTAAAGTTCTTAAGTTTAATCTGCATAGATATGAATAAAGTTAATCTGTACACAAACTCAACTTGACCTGACCTGAACTCTAGTGTAAGTTTAGGTCAGATGCACTTTTTTCTGACTTGACTTGACTTTACACTTAGTCTATGACTGACAAAGTATATTAATTCATTTAGAAGTGCTTGCAAGACTAAATTGAAAAGAATGATGTTGAAGCTTTCTTTTTAAAGAATGTAGTGCAAATATTAGCTTAAAGTATTCATAAATACTCATCTACAGCTGAAGTTCTGAAAGCATTCAGAGAGATTGATGAGGCTTATAGTTAGAATTTGAGAGCAAGTACAAGAACATTGAGAATTAAGTGACAGAGAAAAGTTAATTTGTTATTGAGGTTACACTGCAGAGCTGTATCAGTGAAATAGTAAGAGATGTATAATTATTTCAAGAATTATAGAGTGTTTAAAACTTCAAACTAGTTATAATAATTTTATCTTCTCATTCTGAATCTTGAGTGTTGCTCAGGCAAATAAGAATTGTTTGACATTAATGAACTGTTTTACAATATAGTACACTTAAAGATTGCTGACTGCAGAAAAGATAGTGTCTTATCTTTTTAAATTGTATTGCTTATGCAAATCAGATTGAAACTTAAAAGATACTTATTAATATGCTTCACTTAATTGCTGCTTAATATCTTAGTCAGCTTCACTGTTACAAAATAATATAATGCTGACTAAGTTCAATGAAAATAGAATGCTCTTTTCTTACTTCTTTTATCATTATCTTAACTCTTATAGTTCATGTTTACATCATAACATTCATAGCACACAATCTCTGCATTACAGTCATTACATCTTCATTTTCTATTCTCAGTCATCATTAAATCAACATTAATCTATTAATTTTTATCATTCTATTTTAAATTTTCTGAAAAGCTAATGCAGTCCTTTAAGAAGTAGAATCAAAGAAAGCAATTAAAAAAAAATTTAAATGTTAATAAATTAATTTGTTAAAGAAAATTAATGCATTAAGCTCTCTGTGTAAGACTGTTATTTACATTGTTATACATCATTATAAAAGATTGTACATCTATAAATTAAGAAATTCATTTAATTAATCATCATTTAAGAAAGTTATTGTAAATTAAATCTCTTGATGATTTTAAAATAAATTAATATGAAAGAAGAAATGACACTAATCAATTTTAAAAAGAAAATTAAAAATAAACTTTAAACAAAATTTAATTATAACTAAGATTTCTGTTAACAGATGTACTTTACTGACATGAAGCTTCATTAAAGATAAGATTAAACAGAATAAAAAGTAAAAAGTTGATGAAATTTTAATTTTTAATATTATTATAATGAACTTAGATATTTTGTAGTCTGAAAAGACTATACATTTTTATGATAATCATTTAGAAACTTAATCAATTATGTACATTTTATTTATATTTTTCATGATTTAAAATCAGTTCAAGGTCATAAAGATCATTAAACAAAATGAATAGAGATTCTTGTTAAAAGATGACATCACACTAATAGCATAGCTATTATAAGTTATATATTTAACACTTTCTCTAACCTGTGATCGGCCCACAACTGACTCACAGGTGTAAAGAGTGTGCACAGATAATGGTTCAAACTTGTGACCTTTGAGCTTACTCTCTCACCATAGACTTGAATCATCAGCAGAGGTGACCTAGGCATCATTTTATGCAAGAACAACTGCACTAACCTGAGCTCATAACCTGTTAAAAGGTGGCACCACACTTTTAGCCACAGCTATCATGAGTTATATATTTAACAATTCTTAATAATATTTTAAGATTTCTGATCTTGCATAACTGAATTTAAGTAAGCTTTTCTATTTGTCTCAATGCTATTATATATTAATTATTAAGATCAATCAATTTAGCAACAGATTGCAGCACTGCAGCATTAAAATGAGATTAGTTTAAGTTTATAATACTGTGATGAGGGCTTAAGACAGCTCATAGTGAGTTAGTGAGATGAGATAGGTTTTAATATGATTACTTAGATATTATGAACTTAGCATGTGTCACATTGAAAATTATAAGATAAAACACAGTGATAGTATATATCTGTAGTAAAAGATATGCTCATATATGAATGAAATTTTTGCAGAGTGATGAACAAAAAACTACATATTAACTAATTATAATGTTATTTATTAAAGATGAATGCAAGACTAAATATACACATCATCATCAGAGTTGTCTTCTTGAACTTATTTTATTGCTAAATTATTAACTAATATTTATGTGATGATTTTACTCTTTCTCACTAAGAAGTAAAAGAGTAATCATTATATAAGTTAAACAATCAATGTTTATGATTAACAATTAAGTTAAATCAAATTATTTTTATTCTTTTCTTTACATCAGGTGCGCAGACTACTTCTGTATTGATTTATGCATTATATGTAATATAGTTTTATATGAGACATAAAGTCTTTTAAGTTTTATTCTCAGCTTCACTTTCTTGACTTTACACATATAGCTGCACTTCTCTCTCTGCAAAAATACTTTCAATCTTTTAAGTTAAGAAGTAAATGAGCAACTTTCATTATCTATGAAACTTATACAGCTTCTTATACTCTAGTTAATAGTCACTAGATGTGCTCCTCAACAGACAGTACATTCTTACATATAATCATTTTCTGTTTTTCAATTCATCTCACTCTGTAATTGCTCAGCATCAATCTTTGAGATAGTAATGACTTATATATCATAGTTATCTTCATCTTGATACACAAGTCAAAGACTATATATTCATCTTTGATTGCATTAATTACATACAAGCAGAGCTGTCTTCATTATTAAATCTATCTTAATTTAATCTTAGACAGCAATGATGTGAAAAGAGTGTATCTTTAAGACATATACTTTAAGCAATAATGACTGAAGAAAATGAAATCACTTTGATTGATAATATTGTCTATAGTGATCAGAGACTTGAGAAGAAGACTATATAATTAATATAAGAATTACAGAATCTGCAATGATACATTCTTGCTAAATACTATCTAGTTTGAAGAGAATCTCATTATAGACTTTAAGAAAATGATTAAGACAACTTTTAAGATGATGAACTCATCAGTTTGTGCAGTTCTTATAAGAAAAGATAATGATGATGATGCTGTCAGAGTCATTAACAGTATATTTAAGAATGTAGTAACAGATTTAACACAAGAAACTGAATTCATTATTGTTGTTGTTAAGTCTGATGAGCATTGCATGTTATTAGGCAATTCTTCAGTTCAATACTTTCATCATTGCAGTTCTTAAGACAAGAATGTATTGAATTAAAGCTGTGCTCAATTCATAAGAAAATTTAATCTTTGCACTCAATTCAAGAAGCAATTTCAGATTGATGTTAATACAGAGTAACAGCACTCTGCATTAAGAGCATGTCATTTTAAGTTTAGATAAGCATTCTAATATTGCTGAAGAAAGCTGAGAAGTGCTATGAATTTAAAATATAGAATCTCTTCATGATCTGCTGAACAGACTTGAAATAAGATATTGAATGAGAAGCTTAATGAGATATCTATTTTACATAAGCATCAATCTCATTGACATTTAGAGACAAGACTTTCAAATCTTATGTATTTTGAATAACTGCTGAGAGAACACTTTTCTTTAACAATGAGTCTTGCTCTGCTATCAATAAGTAACTTATTATTGAGAGTGAAGAACCATACATACTGAGTGTTTAATATGTAACTTACACATGTAAAGTCTTAAGAATTTAAGCATGTAAAATATTCTCTAAACTTAAAATCATATCATGATGTCATTAATTTAAACTTATTAAATGACTCTCTGATGAGTCAGTATGCTTGCTTTGTGATGAGTCTTGCTCTGTTAAGAATTAGTAATCAAACTCATTAAGCATGAAAGAAATTCTCATATCTATAATTTTTAAAAGCTGTCATTTTCAAGTTTAAGTACTTAAAGTACTGATTGAGTTAGATTTGCAGAGTTCTTTTTACATTTTTTGTCAGTTGTAGTCTTTATACATATGACATGAACAGCATAACATATCATTGTTGTAAGAGATTTCATAGATAGTGATGAGTAAGTTCAGAGTAAAAGAATCAAGAATAGTCTTATAATTCTTGATATAATGCACAAGCTAAATTCAATCTTATAAGTTTAAAGTTATCACTCTCTGCTTATCAAGGCTTGCAGCACATAGTAAGATCAGATTCTGACTGCAGTGATGTAGAATGTTGTGCAGAAACATTTAATATACTTTAAAGATGTAAACTGTCTATGATGTCATCATGATCTCAACAGCAGCAGTGACAAGTTTGATGACTTTATCATCAAGATATTTTAAAATCTTCAGACTAACAACACTCTTCTGAATTTTCTTACAACATTCACTAATTTCTTTTGAAGAAGCAAGGTTTGTTGCAACTTGTTGCTGCTCAAGCTTCTTTTTAAGTGAAAGTACTACTTTATGACTCTGCTAAAGAAGAGTTTCAAGCTTGAAATTAATTACTTCTTCATAATCATCAATACACAGAAAGTAATTTCTATCTTTTGTATAAAGCACAATGCAGAGCAGTTTCATTTGTGTAGTTTAAGTGTAGTTAAGATGTAGTTAATGAATAATTAATGAATAAGTTATAGTATTTAATGTAATTAGAATTCAAAGTCAATGAGAACTTGAGAGCAGTCTGAGAACTAATTAAGATGACTTTATAAGTAGCTAAGAACTAGTTGCTGTCTAAGTAAGTTACATAATGTACTCACCACCTAGTCAAGCCAGCTACCTAAGCAAGTTACCTCAAAATCTTATAGAAACCATGAACATTTAGAAATTCATAACTTCAGAACATCTATATAAAATTCAGAGAGTGTAGTTTAATTTGACATTATATGAATATATTTACTTATAGCTCTATTATAATTCAATAAAAATACATAATCTTGAGTTCTTCACTTATAAAAGCTGTAATTTATGAAATTTATAATTATATCATACTTCTACAATTAATTCTTGCAACTCTTATATAATATTTTTATTCTTAATTGATTTATCTATTTTCTGAGCAGAATATCAATTCTTAAGTAAATACATCATAATGTGATAAAGTTATGAATTTTCAAAATATTACTATTGTATAAGATTTTGAGGTGACTCACTTAGGTGACTGGCTCAACTAGGTAACAAAGACATTGTACATAGCTCAGTCTCTGATCATGCATTTCTGCAACATGTATTCTATACAACATTAACAAGCAGTCTGTCAATTACAGCTAGAGTGACCATCAAGTTAAGTTAAACTCAGATTTTAGAACTTAACTTAACTCATTAAGCTTTACTTTGCAATTCAACTCAACTCTGTGCAGAGTCAGATTTCAGATAGAGTTAAATCAAATTATTCTTGACAGTCTGAATTAAATCAGAATTAATTAACTTCTGTTATTAAGTAGCTTTATATTGACAGCAGCTACTATTGCAACATTTTCAATTAACATTGTGTACAACTCTTCTTGTTTGACTACATGTCTGCTTTATGAGCATTATATGTGAGCATTATTAACTTAATTATCAGATTACTCATTCTTTACAGAGCAAAAATACATTAACTAATACACTTTATCTTTTTAGTAAGTCTGCAATGTATAAAAGATTGCTTTTATCTTTTACAATTTCTCTGATATTATCAGATTCTCTTTCTTATGTAGCTCAGCAACTATATCACAAATAAGTCATGAAAGAGATTCTTAATATGCAAGAACTTATACTTTCAAAAAATGTACAAAGATATGTCTCACTTGTCTTCTACAAGTCTGTAATAACTAACTGATTTCACTTTAAGCTATCATTATACTGATTAAAAATCTCTTTAATTAGCAGTGAAAAGAATTCTGAATTTAAAGTAAAAGAATGCAGCTTCTGTCAATACTGCTGCTGCTGCATTGCATGAACTGATCAGAGAATGTTAAAATTGAGTGTTTTAATTTAATTTAATGATGTAATTATGTGACTTACTTAACTCTTTTTGTGCAGAAACTGATTTAAAAAAAAAGAATTGTTAATGATTCAATCTTCTTCTTTAAAGATGTCATGCTTGACAGTCTGTTCTTTGCTTTCATTTCATAAGCTTAATTCTATCTCATACATCTTCATCTATAATTCATATTTTGTTCTCTTCAATAAATCTTATATTGTCAAATTCACAAGCTTTAAAGTCTGCTTAATATTTCTTTGTGACTTTGACTTTTATTATGACTCTGTTATGCTATACAATATAATTTTAATGTTAGTTTCTTTACTGTAAGAAGATCTATACTTAGTAAAGAAATTGCAACTAACATGATTGAGATACTACACTTTACAAATTGTATATATTGCTTTAAATTTCTCAGATAGTAACTTAAGAAGAAATGATCATGAATTAATAAATCTGAATAATTGTGCAGCTTAATTTGAATTGATCTTAGTTATCTACAAATTCACTGATAATAAAAACACAGCATTCATGTAAACAAATGATAATATAAAGACTTAACAAGTTCATTTATCTTTAACACTGTTAAAAGTGGGCACCACACTAATAGCATAGCTATTGTAAGTTATATATCTAACACTCTCCCTAACCCGCAATCGGCCCGCAACTGACCCACAGGTGTAAAGAGTGCGCACAGATGGTGGTTTAAACTCATGACCTTTGAGCTTACTTCCTCACCATGAACTTGAACCACTGGCAGAGGTGGCCTAGGTGCTGTTTTACACAAGAACAACTGCACTAACCTGAGCTCATAACCTGTTAAAAGTAGGCACCACACTAATAGCATAGCTATCATGAGTTATATATCTAACAAACACAACACTTTCTACATTTTCTTTCTACAGAACATCTTACTTTTTGTATTAAGCTTTTTATATTTTCTTTCTGCATCATGTAAGTAAAGTTAGTAATGAAGAGATATGATGCTGACTTTTATTTTAGAGATACATCATCAGAACAGAGAAAACTGAGTGTAAAGATTATCTTCATTAATGTAGTAAAAGCATCAGACTTTACATCTCTCATTACTGAACTGAATTAACTCATCAACATAGCAAAAGCATCAAACTTCATATCTCTCATTACTGAATTGAATTAACTCATCAGTAAGAGAACACATTTTACTGATATATCAGACTTTTCATCTCAATTTAAGAAGAAAAGAAAGAAAAAGATTAATGAAATCAATCTATTTATTTTAGACATTGCTGCATGTCTGAAGAAAGAAGACTTTACTGATTAATAAAAAAGAATAAAAGCATTCATTAACTATTCTGAATTCACACTCAATGCTGCACTGCCTCAAAGTACTTCAGCTGCTTCTTTCACTTCTTTTAACTCAAAATCTAGTATGTAACTTCACTTATTATAATGCTCAATTATAATGCACAAAGTATGTACTAAATCAGAGACTAAATCATATTTAAGAACTTAGAAACTCTTTATTAATTTTTTTATTAAGTTTTTTACATTCTGATATCACTTAGAAATTAATTTCATCACATTCTTCAGTGATTAATGCATTCATAGATGCTGATATTGAAGAGACTTAAGAGCAGAATGATATGACAATAAATAGATTGAATATAGATCTTAAATATGATTTAGAATACAAGAAGTTTAAGATAAAGATTTAAAGAATGAAATATGCAGTCAAGATAAGAGAAAAGATTATTGCTAAGAGATATGCAAAGAATAAATATAATGAGTATTAATAAATAATTGTAGTGTTTTGTATCAGATTTTAACTTTATTTGTAGTGATCTTTCTTACAAATCAGAATGTAATGCCTGAGCAAAAGAAGAATGAAGATACTGCTCAGCAAAACAACTTAATCATAGCTATTAAAAAAACACAAGCTCTGTATAAGCTTCTTAAAGCAAAGAGTACTTTCTTAATAATTAAAGAAGAGATATATTAACTTTATTTGACATTTAATCTGTACTAATATGATTAAATTGAAAAAGCAGATAAATATATTTAAAGCTGTTGAGATAATTGTTTAAATAAAGTAATTAAGTATCAAGAATGAATCATTCAATTTAACAGCTACAAACAACTTACTATAGCTGAAGATAAGAATTCAAATCTTACTATACAGATTTTTAATAACAGCATACTTAATTCAGAGCACATAGCAGACAAGAAAAATCATCAGTGTGTATTATATTTTTAATACTTCTTTATAATGATTCTAAAAACAAGAGCTAATGTTGTTTCATTTTATAGTTATCAGCTTTCAACAGTGTTCAATGTCTTTACAGATAAGAATGAAGAAGCAGAGATGATGCTGAGTAATAATGAAAGCAAAGTTACAGTAACTTTTTCTGTCTGAGTAATGCTGAATGAAAACATTGATGATGAATGCATCTTTTTTAAACTCAGTGAACTTGTACACGCAGATATCAGAAAAACAATATTGAAAAAAAACAAAATATATTAATTCTGCACTGTTTATCTATCAGAGATTTAACTAAATTTTGAACTTCATAGACTGCTACTTTAATGTCAAAGAATGATGAAGTTGAGATACAAATTAATCAGATATGATTATATCACTTTATTATAACACTCTTTACAATTGTCTATTAGCTTCTTGCTGATTAACTATATTTATAAATTAAGATCAACAATGAAGATTAACTGTCAACATTATAAGCTTTAATCTTCACTGATGATGCAGATTAAGAGGTAGAAGACTCAGTGAAGATATAGAATAATGATGAGAAGAATAAAGATCATTATGATGATAATAATGATAATGTTAATGAAGATACAGAGAATCAAAATGAACTTTAATGTTCTAAGTAAAGCTAAATGTTTTTAAAGACTCTTAAACATTGTTTTTTACATTTAAGCACATTTAATTCTAATACTTCACTCAATACTATTAGCTTGCATGTAACTTGTGTTTATCACAAGCAATTTAAGAAAATTGAAGTGTTCATAAACTGTATAGAAAGAATAAAGAGATTTGATGTTTAAATTAAAAATTATGTTAAGCATATATTTATTAAGATTGCTGATATTTGAATTGATGAATGTCAATATCATCTTTAGATAAGAAAGAATGAATTTCTCTTGACTTTAAACAATCATTAATGATATTAATAGATGAAAGATTCTGTTTTTTGTGAAATTGTAATACTAAAGCAGTTAAAGACTTAATGTGCTTTATCTGTGCTTTTAAGTGTGAATGCAGTACTTTTAACAATTTTTCACTTTGTTAATAAAGAAGACTTTTCTCTCTTAATTAATGTTGTGTTGTATTCAAGACTATGTGTATATTGACAGTCAATGTACTCTGAGCAGAATCATTTAAGTAAATGATTTAAAGACTGAGATTAATAATTATTAAGTCATCATTAATGATCTTAATAGCTGATGCATCAATTGCTGTAATGAATCTTTCAGATAATGAATTCATGTGATCTTTAATCTTTCTTAACTCATAATTATGATCATTATTGAAAGGAATGGATACTCATGCTATACTATGCTGTCTAGTGGAACCCCTAAACCGTGTTGCCTATGGGCACGTCTTGGTCGAGAGAGTTACAGAAGAAGTAGAAAGGATGTTGACTGCAGTCAATGTGGGCAGAGTCTTCACTCAGCCCCTGACGCTAGTCCTACCCTGCTCCATAGAAGCAGCTAGAACACCGCTTCTCAACACTCCCACTCGGTGAGGCTGCGCCTAT
>JAABUY010000713.1_pt1 | contig 54408 bp, 49 predicted proteins | sample 5560271 | NCBI WGS metagenome assembly JAABUY01 (sample SAMN10711886, study PRJNA513374) | rock metagenome | isolation source: Antarctica rocks | place: Antarctica: Victoria Land, University Valley | reverse complement strand
AGTAGCTAAGCGACTCGCTAAGGCACATGGCTGGGTCCATGTGGCTAAATGGCTAAGTAGGCTATTCGCCTAATAGGCGAAGGCGGCGGCGGCGAGGTAAGCTGTGGTCAGGTGATAATCCTGACATTCTCAATTCATAAACTTATTCTGTCTGCCCTCAGACAGAGACTTTAAGTCAACATAGAAGTAGCATTTGCATTCTTATATATATATATAATTAATAAACAGTTTCATCTTAATGAAAGCTTTCTCTGAAGTGACTTGTTTATCATTAATTAAGAAGTCAGTTACTGTGCAGTTATAAAGATAAACATTAATTTATGCAGTCTCTGCTCAGAACTTTATTGAGAGTTCAATCTTCTTAATCATTATATATACTGAGTTCTCAATGATTCTGATTGCTTTCTTAATCACATTATTTTAAATCAACATATAGAGCACTATATACTGTAATATAATGCTGAAAGATATACATCACTTATTAAGAGTAGATCTCAGCTCTGTTACATTGTTGCTTTGTACAGTAAGAATCTTTGTATCAGACTAAAATTCAATTTTTAATTGTCATTTTTATAGTTTCTATAGAGCATTGTCTCATCACTTTAATGATATTGTTTATATTTTCTGTAAGTAATTATCTACAATTTTTAGAAAGTATTGATAGTCAATGAATAATAAAGACAAAGATTCACATATGTTGATAAAGATCAGAATAAAAATGTTGACTTTTCTTTTAGTTATGTTATGTTCTTACTGATTCATGAATTTAGTCAGAGCACAGATCTCATACATATTGAATATTGTTCTTAATAATGAGAATTAACTTGCTCAAAGTAATGATCTTATAAAGATTGTAGAGCTTAGCTGCATTAAGATAAATAAATTAATAATGTTAAAGTTTATATATCTTGATCTTGTTGTTATGTAATATAATTATGTCATCATTCATTTACACATTCTCACTAAATATATCTGTAATAAACTCAGAAATCTGAATCTGTAAGTTTTTACATACTTTTAACAGAGTGATCTTTGACTTACTTTATATATGCATAATAAAGAGTAAAACAAATTCATTAAGATTACTTAAGATATACTTAACTATGTAGACTTTCTTTTTCTTAAATGCTTTTAATATGAGCTTTTTACTTTTATTTTGCATGTAAAGATTCTTATAATCAAAATATTTAAGTAATTTCTTTTTATACATCTTCTTTTCTGACAGAAGATTGACTTCAAGCTTCAGAACATAAAGTGTTAAATTTAAAAGAATTAAATTCTCATTTTTATTCTACATAGTAATTGTGTTATAGTAATTAATATATAATCTTTTTTCTTTAACTTTGATGATACATCATTATATGCACATCAGAGAATCACTGAAAAGCTAAAGTTTGTTAATTATATAAGATGAGATATCAGAATTTGCAACTCAATTTAATTGAGAAATCTTATTGATGATGTTCTTAAAGATAGTAACAATCTTCTTATTAAACTCATCTACAGATTCAGACTTCTGTATGCTGAATTTCTCTTTAAAAACAATTTTTACATTATAAATTTAATTTCTTTTTTTATTTCTATGCAAATTAACTACAGTCAACTTAATCTGCTTCTTAACTGTCTTAATTAGCTTTACTGACTGTATGATCTTGTAAATTACAAAGATATATTTACAGTTCTATTTGCAGTAAATATTATTATAAAGATAGCAGATTAAAATTCTGTGTAATAATAAATAATTATTATTTGAGCTTAAGCATCTTCTATGATCATGCTGTAAGATTTAACATTTTTAATAATTTTTGTTTTGTCTTTACTGCTCAGCTTATAAAGCATTATTAAATATCTTTAATTAAATCTTCTTCTTCTGAAGTTTCTGCAGATTCATCTTAATGTTAAATGCATCTTAAGCATTAATGACATCATAAATAACAATATTCTTTATTAACAATGCTTAAAGCAGTATTTAAAATCACTGTTTAAATATAATAAAGTTTTTAAGTTTTAACTATGTTGCAGTGATCTTTCTATTAAGATTGTTAAGTTAAGTTTATGTCTCATTGACAGTTATATTCAGTAACATTTTATATTTAACAAATTTTATTAAATATTGTTTCTCAGTTGTTTGCAGTTTCTCTTTATACTTTAAGAAGAGAGCATTTCAAGCTTCTTTTATCATAATTTTGTTTATAAAATAATTCTCATCATTAATATTAATGCAGACTGTAATTCAAAACAGAGCTCTGCTGTTGATTTGTTGATTTTTAAAATTAAGATTGCTTAATAAGAAAAAAGAAAAGATGTTATTAATAAATGTATTGTTTGTAAAGACTTAAACAAAAATCTTTATTATATATTAGAGATTCTCATCAGTCAGTTATCTCTTTATATAGATAAATCATTTCTCACAATTCTCTTAAGTAAAAACAGAAATTAAATATTACTTTATAAAGAATAATGAGTTGTGTTCTTGATTTATAGTGATGATTGACATACAGTATAAGAATTGAAGATAAAAGAGTGTGTTATAAAGATAAATATAATAATAGAAGAGATATGTGTATGTATTGTCTGCTTATAACAAGATAGAGAATACTTATTTATCAATGTTTAACTTATATTAAGTTGCTGAATTGTTATGCTTATCTTGTTTTGCTTTAATAAACAGCATATTAAGAACTGTCTATTTGTTTTGCTTTAATAAGCAGCATATTAAAAACTGTATGCATTAAATCAGTCTGCACTTTCTCTAAGAAGTCTTTTGTTAACTTAAACTTATAATTTATTGAAAGAATAATGAGTACTTGTGCTATCTGTTTATTTAGTGAGTTTAATGCATTAATTTGACTAGAGTGACCATCAAGTCAGATTAACTCAGCCTGACCTGAACAGAGCTTTTAAGTTAAGTTAAATTAGACTTTAATTGTTAACTTAAGAGTCTGAGTCAGACTTAAACATTAAAGCTTAATCTGACTTAAAAGCTCTGTCTAAGTTTTAAGAATTCTGAGACTGATTAGTAAATGAGCTCTTGAGACTTGACTTAAGAATAAAGATTATGAGCTTAAAGATTACTGATACATGAGTATTATAAGTGAGCATTATATATGCATAGTTGAACAGCTTTCAATTTAGTCTATTTATTTACTACATTGAGAGTCAGATATTCTCAAAATAGTCTAGTAATGATTGCTTCAATCTGCATCTTTAGGCATAATGTTTCAGTTATGCATGTATCTTTTAATGAAAGACATGTTCTTATGCTGAATGATAACTTACTTTATAAAAATTACAGTCTGATTGACATCTACATTCTGTTAACTGATAAATAATAATTACTGTACAGTTCATTAGACATACTTTCAAAGAAAACAACAATATATGCTTTTATTGTCTTTTGCAGACTGTTAATGACTGAGCTTTGAAAGCAAAACATCTTATGCTGAGAAAAAACTTTCTTTAAATAATCTTAAGTTATCTTGCAATAAAGTCTTTAAAAGAGTAATTTTGCTATCAGAAAATCTGTTGATTTCTGATAGCAACATATTTTATGAAGAGTGACAGCTGTAGAACAGAGCATTATTATTAAACATTATATTGTATGTCAAAATTAAGCTTACTGCCTGACTTTCAGCAATGAGCTGACTTAAATACTTCAGTATCTTCTTCTGTATCTACAGCATTATTATTATTTTTTTTTCATCAACATCAGTTTTTTCTTTCTTAAATATCTTTCTAAATGTTCTTTCTGCTGCTGCTATCTTCTCTTCATCTAATACAGTCTTCATAGCACTGCATCTCAGAGTTTTCTTAATATATATCATAACATAATATAATAATACAATGATGCTCTAAAATTAAATTAACAAAAGTATTATGTAAAAGCAGTTTAAATGCATCTCTGAATGACAATGAGTTCTAGAGTGATTTTGTAGTTTGAAGATGCATTATAGTTTGAAAGTGTGTTGTAATTTGAAAGTATGTAGTTAAAAGATGTGTTGAGAGCTTTTAGATGTTAGCAATACTTAAGTGTTAAATTGTTGATAAATAACACATTTATTTATGATATGTACATCAATATTATAAGTAAATATATCAACACATTCACTTTTAATACTCAATTTAACACTTTCTTATCTTCATCTCTGTCACTCAATTTACTACATTCACTCTATCTCTACTCAGTCTCTACACTCAGTCTCTACACTTACTAAATATATTGCTCAATGCTATTACTTATTTTACTGCTCATTTCTTAAGATTTAATCTTATACATTGCTCTTGTACTTCAATCTGATGTGCAGCTGTGATGCATACATATAATGCTTAATTATATCACTCAGTATAGAACTCAGCAGCTAACTACATATTTTAAATTTTCATCATAATAAATTTAGACATTAAGCTTTCACTATAAGTTGCAAAATACTTAGCTTTCAACTCATTCTCAATCTCTAAAGAAGAATTTAACTGCTGTGACTGTTCACAGAAGTCTATATATGATTTAAAGAAGATATTTAGCAAATACTTGAACAACTTAAAGACTGTATGTGCAAGAGAGAAATGACAGAAATGTATAAAGAATAAGAACTTTAAATGAATTAAAAATGCAAAGATGATGAACTGTAAAGCTGTAAAATGAAAAAGAGATGCATTGAAAAAGATTGATACATATTAAATTGTGAACTCAGCATTGAAGAAGATCATGAAAGAGAAGATTAAAGATAAGATTCTGAAAAAGCAATACAATTATGAAATTTTTTGTAAGACTTCTTTAAAATTATTATGCTCAATTATATTGCTTTTAACTATCTGCAGATGTCTACTACAAAGATGAGTTAAGAAACAAGTTGATGAAGAATGAGAATCAGATTTGACTTAAAGAAAAGACTGAGAAGAAGATGTTATTTGCTGAAGCTTTTGCATTAAAAGAAGAGTGAGAATTCATGAAAGTGAAGTAAAAAATATGTTACATCTATATCTTTTATAGATTCTCTGACATTCTCTAGAATATCAATAAAGATGAAGTTATTTAGCAGAAGTGCATCAACATTAATTATTAAATTGAGAAGCATTTGACAGTTGTGATTAAGCACAGAGAAAGAGTTCTTAACAATACAGAAAAATAAAAATTATATAATGCTGAAGATTCTGATCTCATTAAGATTATATATCACTTTCATAGTGAAGTTCTTGATTCTAAACACATCAATGACTTCAATTATATATAAATATTATATTACTCAATTATAACACTTCTTAACTCTGACATTAACTAGTTACATTTAAGAGTCTGCATTTGATCAGAAGAAAGAAGATGAAAAGAGTGTAATTGAAGATGTTGATGAAGCTTGTATAATGATGTCTAAAGATGAGAAATTTTTAGATGATGATTTCATTGATGAATTTGTTCTTGATGACTTGATTGATGACAGTGAAGATGATGAGAAGAATGTTGAATTTATTAATAATGAAGAGAGTAGTGAGAAGAATAGTAAGTAGTCATTATTAATTAAATAGAAAGCTGATCTTCAGAGATTAGAGATGTAAGATAAAGAATAATTAAATAGATCTTTAATTATCAATTAAAGATTTTTTAATGAGAAATCTCTTCATTGATACTTAATATTTGCTATACATAGTAATTTTTGAATAATGTCTATCATAATTGATATTGTAAGAAATTCATTTTACATTCAGATACATGTTCTGTCACATGACTACAATCTTATATATACTAATTTTGAAACTCTCACAACACACTATCATCAACACATCACTTAAAGTACAACAAAGTATCATTTATTTGCTTAACTTACTACAATAACTCAACATCATGTCTTTATACAGCTCACTATTCAGTCAGATCTTAAGCAATTCAGAAAGATTATTTTTAAGTACTTTTAATGATAGAATTAAGTCATCTTAACTAAGTTAATCTTGTTCTTTAACTCTTATAGACACTTTAAACTCAAAGTATGTTCTTTGAAGATCTGTGACAAAGTGAAAGTTTCAAGACTGATGAGAAATAACTGTATGAAGTCAGAACACAGACATAAAGATTAAGAATTATGCTTAAATGATATAAAACAGTTTAGCTTATTCAGCAAAGATCTGACAGTTCTTTGCTGAAGTAGCTAGCAAATGTGATGAAAGATTAGATGTGATGTGTGTTAACTGTTACAATATTATGAATTATTCAGCATCAGAAAATGATGAAACAATCATTATAAAATGTTATCTGAAAAGCAGCAGTTACTGAAAGATGAAATCAGCATTAAAAAGACAGATTTCAATCTTTGAAGCAATGAACTTAAAGATATGTTATAGTTTTCAATTATAATGCTTTAATATAACACTCATTATTTAACAGACAGCTCAAAAGATCATTATCAAATTACTTAACTTTATTTTTAAAGTCTTTGATCAGCAGATTCTTCAATTCATTATAGTACTCAATATATTTTTTTATGCTGTTGAGCATGTAAAGTTTCAAAAGCTTATCTGAATGTATCATGTCAATATTAAGATTTCAGATCAAAGCAAGATTGCATAACTTCTTAAGTGTTGTGTTGTGAATGTTTAAAAAGATGCATTTGCAGAGCTTAAGACACAGATTAAAATCTTTATTGTATTTAATAAATAAAGCAGTTTAAATTATCTTACATTTCTAGACATTACTGCATACTTTATTGATGCTGAATAAAAGTATATAGAGATACTTTTAATCTTTAAAGAACTAAAGAATCAATATAGTAATGAAAATCTTGCTGAGTATGTTCTTAAGATGTTAAAGAAGTGAAATCTGACACATTGATTGCTGATAGTTACAGCAGACAATGTGTTCAATAATTATATATTATAATGTTATTTAAGTTAACTTTTAAGTCAGAAGAATATCATCTGAAGTGATGAAACTGAAATTATGAACTGCATAATACATATAATTCAGCTTGCAGTCAGTCAGCTACTTATATATTTGAAAGTGAATGCAAAGAATGATCAGCTCATCATTATATTTAATGATGATAAGCTATGAAATTTTACAATTAATAAAGACTACTTCTTTGACATCATACTGAAAAAGATCAGTATATCTTTTATAATGCTTTATTATAATGCTCATATCTATTGAGTTAATATTCTAACAAAAGTCTCATATAGATTCAATTACTAACTATTGTCATTATAACATCATCACAGTGTCTAGAGTTATTCAAAGATTTGTAGAAGACAAATTCATGAGATATGATTGAGAATGTAAGAACTTAATAAAACTCTTTATATGATATGCTGAGTTAAGCATATAAGCTATAAATTGAATTTTCTTAATGAATAGAATGTCTAACTTTAACAATAAGTAGAATGAAATTTCTTAGATGCAATATAAAAGAGTGACAGCATATTAAATATATGCTGCATCTTCTGAAGCACTTCAAGAACTGAACAGAGACAATGAGTGTTATTAGTGAGTTAACAATTTATAAACTGTAATATACATACAATGATCTATTTAATTATCTTGAAAAACAGAATGAAGCAATTAAAAAGTTTAAATTATTCTTCAGCACTGAGCTGCAGAATGTCATTAATGCATTAAAAAAGAAATTAACTTAATATTATAAAAAGATAAAAATTAATTAAGAATTGTTCTGTAATCTTGATGTCATATTGAATTCATGCAATAAGCTTAACATGTACAATGTAGAATATTCTCAGTTCTTAATAAATATTACATAGCAAGACTGACATATTGTTTCAATAAAGAGAAGACTGAGAAGATCTATGTTTAAAGTATAAATTTAAGTTTCAACTATATTACAGAGTTAACTATCAGCACTTGAAGAAAGAATTATTAGATGATGATTTGAGAATTCTTAACTTAAAGAAGAAGAAGATGATAGCAATAATGAGTTGCATAAAAAATGTAAAAAAGCATTAAGACACATCTGTGACAAAAGAAGTCTCAGATTATCTGCAAAAATCTTTAATATTAAATGTAAATATTTTAATACTTAATTACTGAAAGCTGATGAAGAACTTAAAATCAGTAATGACACAATTTGTAAAAGATATATTTGCAATTTCTACAGCAGATATTGAAGTCAAATGCTTGTTCAACATAACTTAAGATGTAATCACATATTGTTAAAATTAACTGAACTCAGACATTATTAAAAACATTATGCTGATTAAATATCATAATATGTTCATTCTTGCAGCAGAAGTGATAAAAAGAATTAAAGAGAGATCTGTATTGATAATAATTGTTAATAATAATGAAAAAGATTCATCAGCAGATAAGCTGAATTCAACAGTAACTGAATTACATACAGAGCTTTTATTAAATCATTACTTCAATGATAATGATCTTTATGATGATAGTGACTATAAGAATAACATCAACTTCAGACTTTGTGATCATAATTAAGATAAGAATATTGATTTAAAACTTAACAACAATGATTATGATTAAACTTTAAATACAGAAGTGATACAATTAAGCATTATAAATATTTTGAACAGCATACATTCAGGATATGTAATCATTGATGATGATTATAGTTATGAGTCAAGAAAGATTAAAGATTATATGAATTCATTATTTGAAAGATTCACTACAGCAATTGATGCATCAGTTATTAAGATCATCAATGATGACTCAATAATCATTGATCTCAATCTTCAAATTATTCACTTAAATGACTCTGCTTAAAGTACATTGACTGTCAATATACACACAGTCTTGAATACAATACAACATTAATTAAGAAAGAAAAATCTTCTTTATTAATAAAGCAGAAAATTGTTAAAAGCACTGTATTCACACTTAAAAGTACAGATAAAGCACATTAAGTTTTTAACTGCTTCAGTATTACAATTTTATAAAAGACAGAATCTTTTGTCTGTTGATATCATTAATGATTATTTAAAGTCAAGAAAAATTCATTCTTTCTTATCTAAAAATAATGTTAACATTCATTAATTCAAGCATCAACAATCTCAATAAACATATACTTAACATAATTTCTAATTTAAACATCAGATCTCTTTACTCTTTCTATGCAGTTTATGAACACTTTAATTTCTTTAAATTGCTTATAATAAGTACAAGTTACATGTGAGCTAATAATATTGAGTAAAATATTAAAATTAAATGTACTTAGATGTAGAAAACAATGTTTAAGAGTCTTTAAGAACATTTAGCTTTACTTAGAGCATCAGAGTTCATTTTGATTTTCTGTATTTTCATTAACATTATCATTATCATCATCATGATGATCTTCATTCTTCTCATCATTATTTTATATCTTCACTAAGTCTTCTGCCTCTTGATCTGCATCATCAGTGAAGATTAAAGCTTATAATGTTGACAGTTAATCTTCATTATTGATTTTAATTTATAAATATAGTTAATCAGCAAGAAGCTAATAGACAATTGTAAAGAGTGTTATAATAAAGTGATATAATTATATTTAATTAATTTGTATCTTAACTTCATCACTCTTTAACATTAAAGTAGTAATCTATAAAGTTCAAAATTTAATTAGATCTCTGATAGACAAACAGTGCAGAATTAATATATTTTGTTTTCTTTTAATATTGTCTTTTTGATATCTGTGTATACAAATTCATCAGATTTAAAAAAGATGCATTTATCATTAATAATCTTATTCAGCATTACTTAAACAGAAAAAGCTACTGTAACTTTGCTTTCATTATTACTTAATATCATCTTTGCTTTTTCATTTTTATTTACAGAGACATTGAACACTGTTGAGAGCTAATAATTATAGAATGAAACAACATTAACTTTTGTCTTCAGAGTCATTATAAAGAAGTGTTAAAAATATAATATATATTAATGATTTTTCTTGTCTGTTATGTGCTCTGAATTAAGTATGCTGCTATTAAAAACCTGCATAGCAAGATTTGAATTCTCATCTTTAGCTATAGTAAGTTGTTCATAGCTATTAAATTAAATAATTCATTCTTAATGCTTAACTACTTTATTTAAACAATTATCTCAACAGCTTTAAATATATTTATTACTTTTTCAATTTAATCATATCAGCACAGACTAAATGTCAAATAAAATTAATATATCTCTTCTTTAATTATTGAGAAAGTACTCTTTGCTTTAAGAAGCTTATGCAGAGCTTGTATTTCTTTAATAGCTATAATTAAGTTGTTTTGCTGAGCAGTATCTTCATTCTTCTTTTATTCAGTTATTACATTCTGATCTATGAAAAAGATCACTACAAATGAAGTTAAAGTCTGATACAGAACACTATAATTATTTATTAATATTCATTATGCTCACTCTCTACATATCTTTTAGCAACAATTTTCTTTCTTGTCTTGACTATATATTTTGCTCTTTAAATTCTCATCTTGAGCTTCTTATATTCTGAATTATGTTTAAGATCTATATTTAATCTATTCATTGTCATATCATTCTGCTCTTAAATCTCTTCAATATCAGTATCTGTGAATGCATTGATCACTGAAGAATATGATGAGATTAATTTTTAAGTAATATCAGAATATAAAGAACTCAATAAAAGAATAAATAAAGAGTTTCTGAATTCTTAAATATGATTTAATCTCTGATTTAATATACATATTTTGTGCATTAAAATTAAGCATTATAATAAGTGAAGTTACATACTAGATTTTGAGTCAGAAGAAGTAAAAAAAGCAGCTGAAGTACTTTAAGACAGTGCAGCATTGAGTATGAATTCAAAGTAGTTAATAAGTACTTTTATTCTTTTTCATTAATTAGCAAAGTCTTCTTTCTTCAGACATGCAGCAATGTTTAAGATAGATAAATTAATTTCATTAATCTTTTTTTTTCTTTTCTTCTTAGATTGAGATGAAGAGTCTAATGTATCAGTAGAATATGTTCTCTTATTGATGAGTTAATCTTATTTAATGATGAGAAATATGAAGTCTGATGCTTTTATTATATTAATGAGTTAATTCAGTTCAGTAATGAAGAATGTAAAGTTTGATGCTTTTACTACATTAATAAAGATAATCTTTACACTCAGTTTTCTCTGTTCTGATGATGTATTTCTAAAATGAAAGTCAGCATCATATCTCTTCATTACTTACTTTACTTACATGATGCAGAAAGAAAATGTAAAAAGTGTTGTATTAAAGATAAATAAACTTACTAAGTTTTTATATTATTATTTGTTTACATGAATGCTGTGTTTTTGTTATCAGTGAATTTGTAGATAACTAAGATCAATTTAAATCAAGCTACATAATTATTTAGATTTATTAATTTATGATCATTTCTTCTTAAGCTACTATCTAAGAAATTTAAAGCAATACATACAATTTGTAAAGTGTAAGATCTCAATCATATTAGTTGCAATTTCTTTATTAAGTATAGATCTTCTCACAGTAAAGAAACTGACATTAAAATTATGTTATATAGCATAACAGAGTCACAACAAAAGCTAAAGTTACAAAGAAATATTAAGCAGACTTTAAAGCTTGTGAATTTGACAACACAAGATTTATTGAAGAGAACAAAATATGAATTATAGATGAAGATATATAAGATAGAATTAAGCTCATAAAATAAAAGCAAAGAATAAGCTGTCAAGCATGACATCTTTAAAGAAGAAATTAAATTAAATTAAAACACTCAATTTTAACACTCTCTGATCAGCTCATGCAATGCAGCAACAACAGTATTGATAGAAGCTGCATTCTTTCACTTTAAATTTAAAATTCTTCTCACTGCTAATTGAAGAGATTTCTGATCAGTATAATGACAATTTAAAGTGAAATTAATTAGTCATTACAGATTTGCAGAAGATAAGTAAGACATATCTTTGTATATTTTTTGAAAGTATAAGTTCTTGTATATTAAGAGTCTCTTTCATGACTTATTTATGATATAGTTGCTGAGCTACATAAGAAAGAGAATCTGATAACATTAAAGAAATTGCAAAAGATGAAAGTAATCTTTTATATGTTGCAGACTTATTAAGAAGATAAAGTGTATTAATTAATGTATTTTTGCTCTGTAGAGAATGAGTAATCTGATAATTAAGTTAATAATGCTTATATATAATGCTTATAAAGCAGATATGTAGTCAAACAAGAAGAATTGTGTGCAATGTTAATTGAAAATGTTGCAATAATAATTGCTGTCAATATAAAGCTGCTTAATAACAGAAGTTAATTAATTCTAATTTAATTTAAGCTGTCAAGAATAGTCTGACTTAACTCTGTCTGAAACTTAACTCTACACAGAGTTGAGTTAAGTTGCAAAGTAAAGCTCAGTAAGTTAAGTTAAGTTCTAAAATCTGAGTCTGACTCAATCTGACAGTCACTTTAATGTTGACTGCAATTAACTTAAATATTGTTAAATTAATGACAGAAGCTCTGCTATCTAAGATAGAAGAAGACTCTGTCAGTCTTTTACATTAAGATTAAAGAAGTTAAGAAAGTTAATAGAGTACTATACTTCTTAACATGATTAAAGATTTCTCTGATATAGAATTTAAAGATTAAAGCTTGTAATATAAAAGAAATTTTCAGTATGTTAAAGTTAATTGATAAATAGTAAATGTTAAGTAATGATTATCATTAAATATAATTGTTTTTATAAAGAAAATAATTCTACTATATAGAAAGAAGATCAATTCTTATTTCAAAAGTTAATTTAATATTTTCAGTGTTAACTCAACAATTAAAGCATTAAGTTAATAATTAAAAAGTTAATTTAATATTTATTTAGTTATCTTATATCTGAAGCTATACACTCTGCATATAGGTCTTATATCTTTCAGAGTATGATTGTAACATGTTAAAGTAAATGTGAAGTTTTTACTTTAAATTGTTTAAGAAATATAAAAAAATAAGTTAAAATTTTAATTTAATTAATTTAATTTTAATTAATCTTGAGCTTGATTTGCTTAAAGAACAAATAAAATGAATTCATTATAGTAAGATATACTATGATGATAGAATTATGTTTATTTATTAATGATTAATTATAAACAGAATAAATCAGTTTAAATTATAAAGTATGTGCAACATCAATTTAACTGCAAATTAACTAAAAAGATCTGTCAAGCTCTGAAAAGATAAGCTGAAGAGATTTGTCAAGAAATGTTAAAAGTGTGATGATTCAATTTTGCTTAGCACTAATAGATCTCATGTAGGCTGACTGTCAGGCTTTTTTAAAGCTGATTTTTTGCTTATTTTGCATGCCTTGTTAGTCATGAACAATCATAGTGACAGGAACTTAAGAATTTGAACAAAACTTTAGCTGTGTGCATTAAGCTTGAAAGTGATCTGATTTTTATAATTTTAAACTCATTTTGTAGAGAATTGTGAGGAGTTTCTAATGATGTAAAAATTATCAAAATTACTCAACAAACAATGAAAATTACACAATATTATGAGTTGAGTTGGGCCTCAATGTTGGGCCTGACAGGTCAGGTTGAGTTTTGAAAGTTGGGCCTGACCTGACCTGATGGCCACCCTAGTCCCATGTGCTGCTCACCATCCACCTGGCACGTCATCCGGCTCCTTGTGATATCGATGACTGATGTTTCTATTGCCTCAAGGTGCTCGACTCACAGGGTAATTTTGTCCTCCAGCTTGTAGCGCTCATTCACATTTTCGAATGGAAATCCCATACTATACTCCTGCTTACCTGACGAGTATGCTAATTGTCGAGTGTCTGTTCCCTCCGACAGTCGTTTTCTTTCTCCCTTGGGTTCCGCATTTATAGCCACCCAACTCTGTGCACAATGCCTATTTTCCAGGCACGTGGACTGCTACGGGCGCATTTGTGAATCGGTCCGTAGAAAGTTGTTCCTATTCGTTTACGCTATGTAGAGTACATATAGGAAATGATGACTAAGACATAAATAGGGCGCTTAGTAAGAGATGAGTAAGCAACGATATCACACATTTCAAGGCAAACTCTGGACATGTCTCAACCTCTATGAATCATCAGGCGTTCGCCTGCGCCACTGCTGCTACACGCGGCACGAGACTCGTGTCTTCTGCTTCTTGCTATAAAGTCTTTTCACCTGCCCTTTCTATCTTCCTAGAAACACATCTACTTATCTGTTCTTCAAACCGCTCTGTCAAAGGCTTTGATCCAAGTATCTGAACTCTGAACACAGCATCATCAACCGGCCTCGAGCCGGAGTGACAACTCTTCCCGGGACTGACCGAGCCTACTGATCTGACTCGGCTCAGGAGCGTATGTCTTTCTTCACCCACCACAGTCGACACTCATGGCCACCATACGAGACCCCCGCGAAGCACCCTCGCGCCGGGAATGACCGGAAGAGCGAAGATCTCAGCATCGACGAGAATCCGTTTTCTTTTTTCATTTCGCCTCCAGCCGCCGACGAGCGTGAATCCGACGAAGATTACTTTTCCGCCGGTATCGACAGCAAACCGACGCCACACTCGCCTTTTAGTCGCAGTCGGATGAATGAGTCATCCGTGACTGAAGGGGCGAAGTCTCCGGCGGCGGTACTGCGGCGTTGGATCAAGTACATGGAAGCACGTCATCCTTATCTGTCCCATCGTCGACAGGTTGAAGGACCTCCGTCGAAGCCTGTAGTGCCGTTTCTTGTTCCGTCGGATGACAGTACGGAACGTGGCCGCGAAGCGGACAGGTCGACCGAGACTATCAGAGGCCGAAAGCAAGTGAGGAGCCACTCGGGTAGACCTCGGTCTTGGCGAGAGCCGAGTGCCGATCTATGGCCAGTGTCGGAGGGATGTGAGGGGACGGAAGAAATGCCGCATACTCGAACCGGCGACAAGAGCAGACTGAACAGCCCATCACCAAGGGCGAGACGCATTAGATTTGTGGACGAGGTTGTATGAGAATGATATGATCCACACCGTTTACATGCGGCCATTACACAGTATCTGCATGTGCGGATTTGGGTGGAGGAGTTAGGGCGTTGGGAGAATATTATTCGTTGCTTGGGACCAGGTGTTATCTTTTGCACATTATTCAATTCAGGCGCAAGGCTTCATGTTGACTGCCCATAATCTGTACTACAGTACAAGTCTACCCATCCCACATAATGTCTAGAAATACACACATTCAAACGCCCCGCTGCAGTCCTCAGAGCTGTACAAGTCTTCTCAATCCCCCCTTCCCCAAAACCATACCCAACACACCACCCCACCCACAACCTCCCAAAGCACGACCCCTAAAACCCAGGCGGATTCAACCTCTGACTAACCCTCGTCCACTTCGGCAACTCTGTAACCAAACAAACACCAGACATCAGCCCTCATCCCTACTCACAAGCCCCACTCCAGAAGCACCCTCCCACCCTTCCCGCTCCCACCCCCCTCCCACCCAAACCCTATCCAAACCCAACCCAAACACCAAAGGTAAACACTCACTATGAATCCCCTTCCGATACCCCTTCACCTTGCGATCGAAAATCGTATACTTATCCTTCGGCCGCATCTCCCTCTCGACCGGCATCTCAGCGTGCCACCTCTCGAGCGCCTTGGCCGAGAAGCCCTGCTTGGCCAGGGCGTTGGAGACGGTGGAGACGAGGGCGTCGACGGCGCGGAGGCGTTTGCGCTGGCGCGCTTTTTGCGGGCTTGAGAGGCGCCAGGGGATTTTCCTGCATTGAGGGGGGGGGGTTAGTTGGGTGGTTTCAACAGGGGGAAGATGGGGGTGGGGGGCGAGGGAGGAGGAGGGAAATACCAGAGCAGACCGCCGGATAGAGGGGAGGTGGGTTTGAAGGCGCCGAACATTGTTGGTGAGAAGAAGGGAGGGGGGAGGCGGGGATGGGATGGGTTGGGTGGATGGAGTGGAAAATGGAAGTACGGGAAGAGTAGTTGTATGCCAAGACTTTGAGGTGCAGGTATATCGACCGATGAGGCTCAAGGCGGTGAAGGCCAGCAATATCCATCGATACCCATGCTCCTCTGTCCACAACCAAACTCCCAACACGTCGACTCATGCCTCTACCTCCAATTATGTAAATCACATCACTGCCACTCACTGCGACCAATTCACCCCTACCTCATCGCCCACCTCACAAACTCGAACTACAAAATGTCCTACTACTTCTGCATAGTCGGCACCAAAGACAACCCGCTGTTCGAGCACGAATTCGGCACCTCGAAGCAAGGCGGCGACGGCATCGCCCGCTTCCGCGACGAGGCCCGCCACATGAACCCCTTTATCGTGCACAGCAGCCTGGATATCGTCGAGGAGGTGCAGTGGGCGAATGGGGCTATGTATGCTCCCTTTTCGTTCTCTATTCTCCCCAGCCCTCATTTCCACCTACTTTGCTATCCTTATCCCCTCCACCCTCCGACGGCCTTGTCGTCCCTTCTCTACATCCTACACACGTCCCCTCCCCCCCATCTCCTCACCCCATCCCTCTGACCCACTCCTCCGGCTCCTCCCCACCCCACCCCACCCGAAACCAGACCCCCTCCCCACATCCGCTAACCACCACCGGGCACGCTCTGTCGGGGGAACCAGGTATCAAAAAATAATCGACCGCTTCCAAACATCGCACATCTCGCTCTTCCTAACGGGCGGCAACATCCGCTTCCTCCTCCTGCACCTCCCCCTCCCACCCCCCACCACCACCTCCTCATCCTCCGTCTCCTCGGTCAACTTCCCGTCCTCCTCCTCGTCGGCGCGCGCCTCGACCTCCATCGCGGCGAACCCGACGTCGCCGGCGACGGAGGAGGCGATCCGGCAGTTCATGGCCGAGGTGTACGAGGTGTGGGTCAAGACGGTGATGAATCCGTTCTATCGCGTCAATATGGAGGTCAGGAGTCCCGTTTTTCGGCAGAGGGTGGCGGCGGCGGGGAGGAAGTATTTGTGATTTGGAGTCTGAGTTTGGGAGATGGGTGGATCGTGCATTGTATGGCGTCGGTTTGTGGGGGGAGTTGTGGGGGGCGTGGGTTTGTGAGGGCATCTCCTGACGAGTCTTGAGGGTAGAGGTTTGCTTACCTTCTTTGTAGAACTACTCTATGGCGGAATGACATATCAGTTTCACAGCGTGAGAGAAGATGGCCAATATTACAAGCGTAGCTAAACAATCGACAACGACAGAACGAATACATGGCACGACCGAAGCGACCGTCACCCAGCACCCGCACAAATATCATACCAAAGCCGATCCACTTCCATAGAAACGACCCACTCGAAAGAGCACACAAAGAATCGAAAGCCCATTAACAAGCCGTGAGCCAGATCGCATCATATATTACTGCTCCCATCCCACCACCTTTTCACAGCTCATCCTTCTTAGACAAGACCTTACTCGTCGCCGAGCTTGCCGCGCTGCCGATACTGCTAGCAAGCTCCTCGACATTACTCTTCGCCGCCTGAACTGCGTCGGTCGCGCCCTCTCCCGCATTCTCGGCGAACTCCGCCAAACGGGCCCGTGCGCTTTCCACCGCTGCGCTCAGCCTGCTCTGGGCGCTCTCCACCGCTCCCTGCTCGGGGCCGTAGATCATCGAGCTGGCTTTGGCTTGAGCGTTGGAGAGATTATCGCCCACGACGGAGCTTGCGGCGGAGAGATTCTCTTGCACGACTGAGGTGGCGGATGAATAGGCGTTCCCTGCGCCACTGGTGACTGATTCTGCCAATGGCGTCGGTGTGCCGTGGATAGCGGCGGAGATTGCATTCTGAGCAGACGAAACTGCGTCTTGGATTTGACTCGAAGCGGCTTCGGCGTACCCGGTCTGGGTGCCGTAGACAGCTTCGCTGACCTTGGATTGGACGGAGCTGTACGAATTCGCCGCTGCTGAAGTTGCTTGCTCGTACGTGCCTTTGCTGGTGCCGTAGAATTGGCTACTTGCGGCGTCAACGGCGGCATTGACTTGCTCGCTGGCGGAAATGAGGACTGCCTCGAGCGCAGGTGGAGGTGTAAAGAGTGTTGAGACAACCGATGAAGCTGACGCATAGGCGTCGCTCGCGTAGCTGGATGCGGATGATGCCACACTCGCATGATATCCGGTATGATAGGCTGAGCTCAGACGGGCCATGACACTCTCGGTGTAGTCCGGCTCCTTGCCAATGATGAGTTCCGAGAAAATGGCTTGAACGGCTTCATATTGAGCAACAGCAGCAACTGTAGCTTGAGCGGCGTAATCGCCGACTTGAGATACGACCGATTCTGAGAACGGGGTTGGTGCGCCATAGACCTGTTCGCTAGCCTTGGAGACCAATGCTTCCCAATTCTGAGATGCTTGGCTGGCAACGGACTCTGTCCAAGGTGTTTCCGATCCGATGACTTGGCCACTTGCGATTGATGAGATAGAGCTAGCTTTCTCGGAGATGGCTGAGGCAATTGACTTCATGGTTCCTGTGGGCTTACCGTATATAGCTGTACTTGCGGCTACAGAAGCCGATGACAGCGAAGCTGACGCTTGTAAGAGTGCAGCGCTATATTGGGAAGACGCAGAGTCGAGAATACTCTTTGCTGGAGACTTCTTGGTTTTATCTACGACAGAGCTAGCAGAACCAAGAACCTGCTGAAGGCTGTCGGAGGCTTGAGACGCAGCATTACTGTATTGACTTTGTGCAGCGCTCAGCAGACTCTGATAAGCGGGAACTGGAGTTCCATAGACTGCTCCCGATACAGCGTTGTACATGCTCTGGTGAACAGGTGTCGGCGTACCATACACGGCACTGGATGCTGCGCTCACAAATCCGGAATATCGTTCGTGAGCCAGGCCAATGCCTTCGTAGTAGCGCCGCTGGGCATCTGAAAGGTATTGTTGAGAGGCTGGCGTCGGCGTCGCTCCTACGAGAGATTTAGCACTAGCATATTGAGCAGATGCAACACCAAGGCTGTCTGCGAGTCTAGACGAGGCCACAGCGGAGATGGATTCGAGTACTCCTTGAGGTGGACCATAGTACGCACTACTGGCCGCACTGGTGGCAGCCGCGTACTGAGAGCTAGCGGTGTTGAGTAGGTCCGAGTAGCGCTGACCTGCTGCAGAGAGCATGGAACCTGAGCCACGGGTTGAAGACTTGCTAAGAGCTCTCTTCGCTTGGTCGTACTGTGAGGAAGCTGCATTGATAGCATCAGCATACTTCTCATTTGCTACCGACAGGATCGACTGCTGAGGGCTTAACGGCGTGCCATAGACTGCAGTCGATGCTGCACTCAGGGCGGATTGTAACTTGTTACTGGCTGTCTGCATGGAAACCGAGTATGCGCTCTCGATGGATTCTAGCACTTGATTTTGCGCTGGTTTCCGAGTGCCTGAAATCTTCTGGGACGCAAGAGATCTCGCTTGAGAGTACTGCGCCTGCGCTACACTGATGGCGGCGGAGTATTGGGAGCTTGCTTGAGATGCTAACGACCTGGTGGCTGGAACCGGTGTACCGTACAAGACGGAGGAAGCGCTGTTCACCATTAGCATCACAAACGTGCAAATGAAATCATGTTCTGATGAGGGCGGACTTACGCTGAGACGGCGTCTGCATAACGTCCCGATGCCGCACTTACTATACTCTCACCTGTGCCTTTCGACGTACCATAAAGTACACTAGAGGCAGCCGCAATCGCGCTCGAATATTGCTCACTTGCCACCGAGGTGATGCTCTCGACGGACCCTTGCGTGCTTGAAGGCTTTAATAGTGCTTCACTGACTGCTCTTGTAAGGTCCGCATAATGATCTCCCGCTTCGCTGACCATACTCCGCAGCTTCTCGGAGTAGCTGGCATCCTCAGTGTCCTCAATAACATCGTCGAGTATAGCAGTTTGTCCTTTGACCTTCTGTGCCATGGCGCCACCCCAGACCTTCTTTGACGCTTTGCTAGCAACAGAACTTGCCGCAGAACTGGCGGAGCTGCTCAAGCTCGAGATGCTTCCGGTAACGGGGGTAGATGAGCCGACAATTGTCTCAGAAATGGCCGACATGGCTGACTTAGCACTAGAAGAAGCTTTGGAGGCGATAGATTCGTGGACGGGCGTAGGTGTGCCCACGATGGCCGCTTTCACCGCTGAAGCTGCTTCGTCCAACTTCTCGCTGGCTGCCGATAAAACGCTCTCGGATTTGGGCAGCTGAGACCCAGCCAGTGCTTCGCTGGCCTTTGAGGATGCCTTGCCAGCTTTCTCCACAAACTTCATTGTGAAGCCTTCAGCGCTTTCCGAGGCAACACTAGCAGCTTGTGAAGCTTTGGAACTGGCAACCGAGACAACACTCTCACCCACAGGCTGTTCAGTACCCACTGCAGCTACCGAAACCTTGCTCGAAGCTTCATGGAACTTGTCGCTGACCACTGAAGCAACAGACTCGTGGAGAGGTTTTTGGGTGCCACTTACAGCTTGGGAAATCTTCGAAGAAGCCTGGTCCATCACAGCAGCAGCGGTTCCTACCACCATTGAGGAGGCACTCGCAGCAGCGTCTGCGACGCCTTGTGTGGCTGCAGAGATGATAGATCCAGAACTGTCTTGCGAGGCGCTGAACATACTCTTACTAATTTCACCAGCCGAATCCACGATTTTCCGACTCGCTGATGCGGCAGCAGCGGGAATACGCTTGCTGCTGAAATCGTCGCTAGAATCTTGCGCATGTAATTTCCATTTGCCAACCTCCTTCAGGCGGCTCAGCTCTTTCGCTGTCCCCTCCGCGACAGCCATGCCTCTAGACTCAACTTCATCTCCAGCCTCTTTCGCCTTCTTCAACCCTTGGTGCTCCTTGGCGATTGTCTCGATCTCACTCCTCCATTCATCGAAAGTTTCCTTTAAGCCATGATATCTGGACCAGTCCTTGTATGTTACACCTTCCATCCATGCCCACCGCATTCCAATCTCCTGCAAGCCCAGGTCCCGAATGTTATCCACGACCTGCAGGGTGGACTCAGACGCCGAATTGACGAGCGAAAAAGTCTCTTGTTCGTAATCCCGCTTCCATGATCGAAGGGCTTGGGCTTTCTCTTTGACGGCTAATCCAGCTTGCTTGATGGCGCTGAAGAGGTTGTTTTCAGCTTTTTCCAGGTCCTGCTTGCTTGGGTTCGAGGCCAGAGACTGAACGAGCTTGAGGATTTTACTCTTTAAGCCGCTTATCTCAGACTCGGAGCTTTTCTCAAGTTGAATCACCAACGCTTCTCCCACACCATGCACTTGACTGGCCACCTGCCGTTCGGTAATTTCTTTGACGCGCAGCTCCAGATCCTCAGTGCCTTTGTCGGCAGCTTTGGTAAACTTCTCTTGCCACGATCTGAGATCGCTATCAACCTTCTCGCGAACTTGCTCAGCTTCCTGCTCCGGACTGAGCGAGGACGAGTCAGGCGTGGTTGCAGATGAGCTGACGGTGCCACTTGAGCCTGTGGCTGTAGTGGCGCGTACCGATGCTACCGATGACGAGACAGATGAGAGACTGGATGAGAGAGATGAAGATGAAGAGCTGTTGACACACATTGTTAGCTTTGAGCTCCAAGGCAGTCAACACGTGGCTATTGAAGGACAGTAAAAGAACCATAATCCATTCGGACCGAATCAACTGAAAAGGACAAGGCACATTGTAGTCCTCCAAGGCAACCCGACTGAGACCGCAATGCGATCGATCCCAATCTTATAACCGCCGGCGGCCCATTGTCAACCGCAGGGTTCGAGTGTTATCAAAGTGTTTCGTGTACCGCAGCACCTTAACGGCGAAGAGTCCATAGCTCCAGATATATATCAAGTTATAGATGTCGAAGAAAGTACGGCTCACCTGTCAGCTGCCTCAACTACAGCTTTGACCTTCTTCCCATCTCTATACCTACCAAGCCTCTCGCTAATCCTTACAAGCTGTGGCTCGACATTCTCTCCATAGAGTATCCTTATCTGTGGCCATAGCGTCCTGTTTACGAAGGCCGCGGTGGATGCCCAAGCCCATTCCGTATATGGAAGACCGGTGTCAACGACAAAGCCATGACCGAGAGTATAAGCTTTTTGAGCATACGGTAGGGAGGAGGTGTAAGTCGGAAGCACATGCGAATGGTACGTCTCCTGGACATGGTGTCGACCAACATTGTAGTAAGGTTGTGTAGCTGCCGATACTCTGCTGACGTGAGGAGCCAGAGACGAGTCGTACAGTTTCCGAGCCTGCTCACGTGCAAGCTCGAGCTTCGGTCTTAAAGTCTTCTGCCACTGGTCTTGTCCGTAAGCCCGTGCTTGATCGATCCGAGGAGCGCCGTAACTTCCATAACCCCGTTTCCCCAGTCTGACAACAGGCTTGTACACTTGCTGATCTAGCTTGTCGATGTATGGGCGGGCAGTTTCGACATATGGTGCAGCGTACGTATTGTAGTATGGTTCCAGATAGGGAGCGACCTCTGAACGAAGCTCGAAGTAGGACTGGCACACTCTCGGAGACTTGTCATCGAGGTCACTTATGGTGCTTGGACATCGGAAGAAAATCGTAATTAGACAATACCAGACCGATAATCTTCAACATTGCTTAGCATACAGAGTCCAGGAATGCTGTGCACCTCAACCTAAGGGAAGCACAAGAAGGATCACGTTACCTCGAGATGATACTGAAACCTCTGGCAGCAGCAGATCGCTGTGTTCTGCTTGGTCTTGATGATCGTAGAGCTATTTGTCCGTTCGGCCTGCCCTCAAAGGAACCCACCGGCCTGCCATTCGTCTCCACGGCCATCCTGAAGCCTTTGACGAAGTGCTAAGCGTAAACTACGAAGCTGAGAAGCTCGATGTTTCGAGATTGAGGGTAAGATCTCATCCGATGAAGCAAGTCCTGGTTATCTTTGATACTGAGGGAATCTGGTCTGACCACTGCTCTGCTCAAACAAAGCACGCGCTTGTGGAGTAGCACAGGTCGAACTTCACAACCAAAGAGGACCGAGTTGCTCGCCTGTCATACAATCGTAAATGAAGATCAGGTAGAAAAGATTAAGAGAACCGGGAGTATCATCATTGATTTGCTAAATTTGTTCGAAATGCAGGAGAAAAGAATAATGGGGGAGCTCTAGTCGTAAAGGAAAGGAACCGGGGCACACCAAAACTGGGTTTACTCCGAGCCTTTGAACCTGCAAGCGAGACGTCACAGCTTACACAGAATTACAAGGGTCAGTTACAATACTGTAAGGCAGATAAGTTACAGCAGTAACACCATCTTTACCTCTCTTTGATACTCCAGCGGGCACTGAAGTCAGTAAATTGAGAAATGAGAATTCTATCCAATATTTAGACTGCTCGTCCCACTAAGGTAGATTTACTATCGCTGTACAAAACGACTGAGAGCCTTTACTTACCTTCAGGTTAACGTTACCTTACTTGTAAGTACGTATTTGTACCTTAGGTAAGCCCACCCGAAACAGCTGCTTTGACATGTGACATATCAAACCGCTTGACGGAGGTTGCCGCTTTACACCTCACACTCTTAGACATTGTTATTGAGGTTCTTCACTTCCGTTGCCAAGGACGGTACCCATAGAAAACCCTGGGAAGGGATATCTTGGACGCTGCAATCTAAAGGTCTTCATTGACAACCCATGTCAGACGGATAAAGAATCTATTTCCGCACGATACCTGTTCAGCTACCGCACTTAAACATGACACCTTGAACGATATCTCCCCCGACGGGCAGCCTGCTACAGTGACAGATTCAATTTAAAGATTGACAAATAAATCGACAAGCTTACTCGTCATGGCTACTCACGATTCTCTCATCCCTGAGGTGGACCAGCCAGACTTGATGAACGACCCAGCTTACGCCACAAATACCGACAGCAAGAGCAAGAGCCGGGAGGACCCAGATACATGTCGGATATGTCGAGGCGAAGGGACAAAGGAAGAACCCTTGTTTTATCCTTGCAAATGTAGCGGGAGTATCAAATATGTCCATCAAGACTGTCTCATGGAGTGGCTTTCCCACTCGCAGAAGAAGCATTGCGAGCTGTGCAAGACGCCTTTCCGATTTACGAAGCTGTATTCTCCGCAAATGCCACGAACTCTACCAACACCAGTCTTCCTCCGTCAAGTCGTGATACATAGCTTCCGATCTCTTCTCACCTGGTCGAGGTTTCTTCTGGTCACCTTCGTCTGGCTCGTTTGGCTGCCTTGGACGATGCGGGTGGTGTGGCGGGGTCTGTTCTGGCTTGGGGACGGAGGATGGGTGGATGCGCACCTTATCGGCACCGGACCTACCCGTGCCGCTCATGAGCAGGTAGCTAGGCTATCGGCGAATGGCACCTCCCCTGCTGCCCATACCCTACACTCATCCAAGGAGGCGGCGGCATCGGCTCTGATCTCGAGCATGGCGAGCCTGATACCGAAGATGTTCTCTCCAATCTCACAGACGCTCAACTTCACTTCCAATGAGCCAACTGTTTACAGGCTCGGCAAGAGCTTCGTTCTCAAGTCTTTCAAACGGCTGACAACTCCGATCGCTACTTCTAGCATCTACATGCCTGCCAACGTTACCGATAAAATGAAGGTCGAGTTCAAGCATCATTCTTGGTTATCCGATGTCAGAGTGCTCAAAACACTGAGTCGGTCACAACTCCTAAACGACTTGATCATCGACGTTCTGGAAGGCCAGCTGATTACGTTATTCGTTGTTGTTACCTTCGTCCTTATATTTCTGATTCGCGAATGGGTTGTACAGCAACAGCCGGGCATCAACTTGGGCGGAGATCCGAATGCTAACCCTGCTGGTGAACCGGGTCTGCAGCAGCTGGCGCGACAACATGCGCAGCTCAGAGGCGAACGTTTGGGGAGACAACCTGATGCCGAGCCGGTCGAGAATGGGCCAGACGGTCCGGGCGTGGTAGAAGGAGGTGCTGTCCCGCGCGTGAGAATCATGGCACGACCACGACCAAGGCGGAGGGCACGCTCACCACCCCTTGAACCCCAGAGGCAAATCGACCGTCAGCCGCTAGCACTCCCCGCGCAGGACACGCAATCATTGGATGACACTGCTAAGCCAGTCGCTATGTTTGCAGATAGATTACCAGAGGGTGAAATATTCCGGTTTGGAAGCAGTGCTGATAGTGAAGGAACAAATGCTCAGCAGAGACCTGGTATGCCCACCCGGAACGCACTCGCCAGAGCTGCCGAGATCCGGCGCACTATCGAAGAGGGGGATAGTGCCGCGGCTCAGCGAGATTGGCCAGGACTTCAAGTCTTTATGGATTTGTGGCAACGCGCAGACAGTAAGCCGGAGGAGGTTTTGAGGATTATTGAGGATGAAGGCCGCGCATCTGAACTAGGATGGGTTGTGTCAGAGATGAAAAGACTGCAGAGGGTGAACGTCTCGCCGGAAGTACGGCCCGTCGAAACCCTAGCAATCGGCTCCGGGGGTGAGAATATTCTGAACGAGCAGAACAGTGAAGGCAGTAGTCAAAGTTGGGAAGAAGTTTCAAGGTCGATCTTGGGCGAAGAGCTAGGATCCGGCAACGAAGCATACCAAGTTCCGGTGCCAGCACAGCTAGAAGGGAATATAGGCGAACGGGGTTCTAGTGGCGAGACTGACCATGAATACACCTCCGGCGGCGTTTTTGGAAGCGAGCAGGTAGAGCGATCACGTAAAGGGAAGGGGAGAGTCGCTGATGACCTCACGTCAATGAGCGGTACCGGTCACGGTGAGAATCTCCATACGGACGAGAACGATCTTCAATTTCCCAGTTTTGAGCAATCGGGCCATCACATTGTCAATCCGGGCCGCCAGAGCGATTCTACTACATTTAGTGATCGTCCGTATAATGGGCAATATCCAAGGGAAACTATCGGCCATGGAGATTCTTCGAACGAGACGTCTATCAACCCAGAGAAACTCAGTGGAGCTCCCAGAAGTGCATCGGACGGATCATCCTCGGATGGCTCTATTGCAGGGCAGGCGGCCTTACAAGAAGCACACGCTACGCCGCCTTCGCCCGGTGCAGCGTTTCCTACTACACCAGCCGAAGCTCAACCGCATATACGTCAGCAGCAGCATCCGATTGAAAATGATGACGCTGCACCCCAAAGTTTCACAGACAAAGTAATGGCGTGGCTTTGGGGAGGTGTCGCAGAGACAGATCAGGAGCATCGTCAAGAAATACTCGCTAGAAACGAAGAGGAGGTTGTGCAAAACTTTGCCGACCAGGCACCGTTTGTGCCAGTGATCAACGGACAAATTGCTGTCCAACAGGCTCACGGACCAGGAAACCTCGCGTTGAACGACGACGCAGAAGGTGGCCCCGACCCCAACGATGCAAATGCAGTGGAAGAAGGAGAAGACTTGGAGGGGGTGATGGAGCTTGTTGGAATGCAAGGCCCCTTGACGGGTCTTCTGCAAAATGGAATGTTCAGCGCAGTGCTTATCTCGACCACGGTAGCTGCTGGTATCTGGCTCCCTTATATCTGGGGCAAGATGGTACTTTTGCTCCTAGCGAATCCGGTATCTATGATGGTCAGGCTTCCTCTTCGATGGCTCTCATCCACTGCCGACACCATTGTTGACATCTGCATCTTCGTCGTCGGTTGCCTTGTCTACTGGATTGATACTGGCGTCCGTTTATGCCTCATTCCTGTTGGCATGGTCTTCCCGAGCATTGCGAGATTGACGTATCACAGCCCCTTAGCGACGGGAGCGAAGGTAGTCGCAGAGGGTGGATTGGAGAGACTAGCGAAGAAAGTGGTGGCTACCGGCAGCGGCTTCGCTGAAGCGGAGTTCCCTATATTCTCAATCGTGTCTCACGAGGCCTTGCACTCCACGGAGGCACATATTGCTCACTCGGTACGATTCTTGTTCTACGTCGTCCCTACAGGCTTTACCGCAATGCTGCGACAGATCTTGCAGAGTCCGCACTCTATCCAATCTCTCAAAGAAATCTTTCTCACAACAGCATGTACTTTGCCCGCCTCCCTTCCAAACAGAATATCTGCCCTTATGGGCTACGCGCGATCAATTTTCACCGTGAATCCGTTGAGTATTACTCTTGAATATCCTCGTCGAGCCTTGCCGCTTGATTATAGCTTGGCATATTGGGATTCAAAGGATCGATTCATCACAATCCTCCTCGGTTACGTCTTCTTCACTACAGCCGGATTCATATATCTCAAGATCAGCGGATCTCTTGCAAAGGCTCAGCGTGGGGAAAAAGTCACCGGAGTCGTGGCCGAAACTTTACAGCAAGCTGGGGGTGTTGCTAAGGTGATCCTCATCATCAGCATCGAAATGATCGTGTTCCCATTATACTGTGGCTTGCTGTTGGATGTAGCTCTCCTGCCACTTTTTGAAAATGTGACCATCATCTCACGACTTAGATTCACCCTTCAGTCGCCGAGCACTTCTTTGTTCGTTCATTGGTTTGTTGGAACATGTTATATGTTTCACTTCGCACTGTTCGTGTCCATGTGTCGAAGGATTCTGCGGAACGGGGTCCTTTGTAAGTAGTCCTTCCGTCGAGTCTGTAACAGTTGACTGACCACTAACTGCTGGATCCTCAGACTTCATTCGAGATCCGGATGATCCAACATTCCATCCTGTTCGTGATGTTCTCGAGCGGAATGTTTCAACGCAACTGAGAAAGATCGCTTTTAGTGCCCTGGTCTATGGCGCTCTTGTAATCATCTGTTTAGGTGGTGTGGTCTGGGGTTTGTTCTACGCATGTACTGGCGTGTTGCCCATTCACTGGTCCTCCAACGAGCCTGTGCTGGAGTTTCCAGTTGATCTTCATTTTTATAACTTCCTTATGCCTCTGGCAGTGAAGTTCATCAGGCCTTCCGATGGGTTACACGCGATGTACCACTGGTGGTTTCGAAGATGCGCAAGGCTACTTCGACTGAGCCATTTTCTTTTCGGAGAACAAGACCCAACCGAGGAGGGCCATCACGTTCATCGCACTTGGTGGGGGACAATTACTGGGAGACGAGGCGATGTCGATAGCCCGGTCCTCAGTAGCGATCGAAAATTTCTAGCTGAAGACCCCAACGTGGACGCATACTTTCTACGGGACGGTACCTTTGTGCGTGCTCCGGCATCGGACCAGGTTCGCATCCCGAAAGGAGCGAAGACCTTCCTCGAGGTCACCGATGAAGATGAACAAGTCGATGACGAATGGGTTCCTCACGACGGCCTTCTTAGAAAGAACGCTGGCATGTTCACGATAGTGTATATTCCACCCTTGTTCAGACTACGCATTGGGCTGTTCATTCTCCTCATCTGGCTCTTTGCTGCCACGACTGGTATTGGCATCACGGTTGTGCCTCTTGTTCTCGGCCGCATGGTATTCGCCTATCTCCTTCCCAACCATGTCCGCATGAACGACGTCTATGCCTTCTCCATCGGCATCTACATTCTCGGCGGCATCTTTTACAGCATGTTCCACCTTCGCAGAGCCTTCAACTCCATGAAACTGGCCTTCCTCTCTCACGCGAATCTGCACCAAGCAGTTCGTAAGACCTACAAGTACACATTGCGCTTTCTCCGCCTTTTGTACACTTACGCGACGTTCGCCCTCGTGTTACCCACGCTCACCGCACTCGTGGTAGAGTTCTACATCATAATCCCCCTCCACACATACCTGGGCGCTGGGGAGCGCCACATCATCTACTTCATCCAGGACTGGACCCTCGGCGTGCTCTACGTTAAGACTGCGAGCCGGCTTATCTTATGGTATTCGACATCGCGTCCGGCGCGGGCACTGCGCGCAGTTGTGCGGGACGGATGGCTCAACCCAGACGTCGGACTCGCGACAAGAGGTTTCATCTTCCCTGCATCTGCGCTGATGATGGCCGGGCTATTACTGCCGTTGCCGTTTGGGTTGATAGCGAACAAGACCTATTTCCGCAGTGCGGGCAGTGTGATGCAAAGCTCCGTCTACCAGTACAGCTACCCGGCCGTTCTGGCAGTGGGCCTGTGGTCGGTTGGTCTGTACGTGCTGGGCTTGGCGTTGAAGGGCTGGAAGCAGAGGATCAGGGACGAGGTTTACTTGGTTGGCGAGCGACTGCATAATTTCGGAGAGAAGAAGGCTGATGCGGTTGGGACCTCATCGAGAGTGGTGGTGCAGGGCTGATTGTCGTGTGAACTGTACGGATGCTGGCGTTGGGGGAGTACAGAGGAGAACCTCAGAGCGTGTGGTTCATCAATCAGCTCTAATAGGATTCCCGGTTCTCTCCAATCTCTAGGAATAATAGGTCACAACCTACAATGTTCTTCCTAAGCCCTCTGTAAGGTAGTGTAAAACCTCCCATACGAGTATCACAAAACGAGGTATAGGGTCTACATCTACCTCAAACACCATTTGCTGACTAAGATATGGACACCTTCAGCCAGGCAATCCATCCTTACCACCGACCACTGACTGGCTTTGAAGATCTTAGGCTCTTGGGAGATTGGCCATGCTTCTGTTGCCTATGGTGGAGTTGCGTTCGATTCTAAACTAGGAGATGAATTATAGGTAGTTTGCTGAGATTGGAATGTCATTGCGATTATAGACTTACGAGCAGGCTTCACTTTGTGCCAATTCTAGGCAGCAGCTTAGGGACTCTTATTAACGACCATCACGACCCCATTTTGACTCTGATCTTTTGCCGTCGCTGCTACATATTCAAATTTACCTGGAGTATTTATCTCCCCTTATCAGATACTAATCACACTTCTTAATCGTCCATTTCTTTCATCAAGAGCGATGTCAGGCTTCCGTGGCGGTCTGCTACCGCGACGGTTAACCAGAATGTATGCAGAGACCAAGAGGTCCTACGACAATGTCATAGAACCAGAAAAGACGCAGACTAGCTCGATATCGTCCAGTTTGCAACGGAAGTTGCGTATACAGAAAGATCGTTTGATCACCTGGGGCTTGGACTGGAGTGACGCCAGCGTGACGCAGCCGGCTGATATCGACGATGCCCTTGACCGCGCGGGGCTCAGCGATATCGTGGCCAGTGTGATGTTGTCCATTCAGGAACTCCTCGATGAAGCCGAACAGCTCCGCATGACGCGGCCACCCAAGTATCCCTGGAAGCTCTCGGTCGAGAAGAGTTCGGAAGACAACGCGAATGAAAACCAGAGATTCGACAAGGCCCGCTTCGAAGACCTTTTGAAGGACTTGACTGTGTCTATTGACACGTTGTTCGACCTGTCGCGGTCGCGGCGGGGTACTAGTTCGCCTGATCTTTCCCGAAGCATCGCTGTGAAAACAACAGCTCGGATGCCTGCAGAGAACGAGCCGGCATCAAGGGTAGATGAGCTACATGAGCTTCCCAATTCCGAGGTCAAGAAGCCTGGATGGTCATCATCACAAGCAGATCAAACCACAGGGTCTTCGGCTTATGGCAAGCCTAAGGGTTCTAAGGAGTTTGATTACTTGACGGAGAAACCAGGCACGCCAACATCTCTTCCGCCTCCGTACGAGGCTGTGACAGCCTACCAAGCTAGCACAGTCAACCTGGTCACGCTTTTGCAGCTCCCGGCAGACTATACCGGGGCAACGGTGCCCAATCTCGAACACCGCCTTCGTCTTGCTTTGAATCTGGCGTCGAACCTCAAAAAACTTCACATACTGGGATTCGCCCACGGCAATATCAGTAGCGACAGCGTGATTTTCTCCCGCTTCAGTAAAACGACACAAGGATACTCTTCCCGAAGTTGGCGAGGATACGATGTTCGAAATGCCGCCCTCTCGCCGAGCAATGCCCGCGATATGGCGATGGCAGAAGACACTTCGGAACTAGGTTTCTCAAGCATCTTCCATCATCCTCGATTGGGACATGCGAGCTCCCTTGCGCACAAGCAAGCATGCGACGCTTATAGTCTCGGCCTCGTGTTATTGGAGATTGGATTCTGGATGCCCCTAAATGCGTTTTGGAAGATGAAGTACACCCTGGATACCTTCAAGTCAAGAATCGAGAACGTCTACGTCAAGAAACTCGCGGCGAAGTGTGGTAGCATTTACATGCGCACCGTACAGTACTGTCTCACGTTATCGGATCGCCTGTTCCCGACACAGCCGTTGTCTACTGTCCAGGCTGGGGACGTGCAGCACGATTTCCACGCTAAGATCATCAAACCACTGGAACGTTGCTGCTTGCTAGATGATCCCTGCCTAACCTCAACTCGCAACATGACAACTCCCAACATCACAACTCCCAACATTACGACTCCGCCTCCTAGCTCAGAGACGAGGCCAATCTGGACTCCAAATCCTACTCTGGTCCCAGACAGTCCCATGAAAAGTGAAGCAAAGCACCAATGTCCGGTGAAGAGGAAACTCAAAATCTGGTCTGTCCTCCCTCCGACGACAGTATTGAGCGATTGGAATAATCTTCTGTTACCGTGTCTGGAAAGGATAGTGAACAAGACACTAAAGAACCCTCGGGAGTCTTTCAGTGCGGACCTCATGATGATCGGAGAGACATCAGAGACCTCGAGGCCAACAATCATCATCACATGCGCCAGCGTTCGTGAGCTTAAGACGGCTATACATCGTCATCTCAAATACGAAAAGCAAGTCTACGACGTCAAAGTTCGCAAGGGTGAAATCCGTAGGTCCAAGCTTTCAGGTGCCAGAAGACAACGCAGGCCTCGCCGCTCAGCAGGTTGTGGCGATCTTAATCTTAGCAACGGTCAACAACCAGCTACGAACCCACACTATCAACAGCAGCCAGCTTGTGGTGCTTCAATAGGTGCGTTTCGAGATAATGAGCACCTGCCACCAGTCTCTCTCGGAGGAGTCATCTTGATTGATGACGAACCATACGGAATGACCGTGCACCATATGCTCGAGCAATTGAGTGACGACGAAGATGGGTGCTCCATAGGAGATGATGAGGTTCCCACCTGGTCTAGCGCTACCCCTGTCTCAGGTCTGCTGCAGTCTGATCCTGTGCAGTTGGCATACGCCGGAGACACACTGCAAACTCAATACCCCTTCGAGATCTCGGATGACGATGATGATGGATACAGCTCCGTTGCTGATGACGATGAGGACGATGATGGGCCATGGTCTCTGGAGGAGTCCGACGTTGACGAAGGAACAGGAGCCGACGACGACGATATATCACTCGGCGACTCCCCCGGCATCGACCCAGATGACGATTATGGCTCAAATTACCTAGTCACGCAACCCGCAATTGACGATGTTGACGATACCTTCTTTCCCAGCGAACAGAACCGAGACGAGGAACACCTCGCGTCTCACTTCCTCGGCAACATCCACGCGTCGTCCGGCATCCGAAGACGCAGGCGCGACGGCATGAAGCACGAGGTCGACTGGGCCTTGATCCGGTTCAGCGATCAACGTGTCCAACATCAAAACATCATCAAAGGTGGAAGGCGATACTGCGCAAAACGAGAGGGCGACAGCGAAGACCTCTACCCTCACCACATCGCCGGACTCGACGAACTCAGCGGCCTCAAGGTCCACTCTCTCGGCCGGACGAGCGGGCTGCAAGGCGGCACGATCTCGCCTGCCATGAGTCTCGTCAAATTCCAAGGCCGGTATACTTCCTCGCTGTCCTGGCACGTCGTCGGCAACTTTGGCGGTATGTGATGGCTATTTTCTCCCCCAATCCAGCGGGTCATTTTCAGAGGTAACATTGACTGACAAGATACACAAACAGTGGGAGGCGACTCCGGCGCCTGGGTCATCGACAACGACCACGGTCGCGTCTGCGGGCACGTCCTAGCCTGGAGCTCGAAGAACAGCGTCGCATACATCGCGCCCATGCAAGTGATTTTAGAGGACATCGCCGAGGCGCTGGGCGCCGAGCGCATCACGCTTCCGGAGCCCAGAAATATACATGCCTCCGAGTCATCATCGCTCCTATGCAAACAACAACAACAACCGAACCGACCCCAACAATCCGGAACACCATCGAAGACCACGGCCCCGATCGAGAAGCCCCTACCGCCTCTCCCGCAGCCCGCTCTACCAATCCCCCCACGCACACCCGAGTCTCCACCTCTCTCAACAGAGCGGGGCACCGTGTCCGATCTGGCAGAATGCATGGACGAGCTACAAGGCGTCGTCGGCCTGGGTGGAGCGCATTTTGATCTGGGTCTGGATCTCGAGAATTTCCGGATCGCGGACCCGTCGGCTAAGTCGTTTCTGGACACGACTAGATTGCACGATATTCCGACTTCTTATGAGAGGGGGAAATTGGTGTTGGGCGGCGAGCAGAGGGCGGGGGATCAGGTGGCTAGGTGTTGAACGGGGCAAGCGGAGCGCTCGCGACAATGAATGTCAAGTTGATGTGAGGTCGAATCCAGAGTACAAGGGGGAGCTTGTAGTCCAGTCGATGTGAGGTCGACCAGTGCACAGAAGGGAGCTTGTAGTCCAGTCACGTGATATAGCCTACTTCAACACGCACTCATTGATTGAATACCTTGACAAATACCTTATACTCCCAGTAACCCTACCTTGTACCGTGCATATAAGATCTGACAGCACTCACCCTTACCCAGTCGGTACAAGCTGCAAGTAAGCAGATCGTCGTTGTTCGAGTGGTGGGAATTGGCTAACATTACTTCGAATCGCAAGGCACGCCTTGCCAGCTATGTTGCTCCCCTCCTTGAGCCGTAAGTTATCCTCAAGTCTACCTCGTACATCTACCTTTCTCGCCGTTTGAGAATATCGATCTCTTCACTCCATTTCTCCGTTTCGCTCCTCCTTTCTGTGCGTTGAAGTTGTTTGTTTGGTTTCGACCGTACAAGTACCTTAGAACTGAAGACAACCAATCTAGTGGCTGCAATCTCCCCCCCCAGGGCCTTTGGCTGCAGGTTCCCCCTCCCCCGCAGCTCACCGTAAGGTATTGTATTATACAGTGCAGGTATGATTAGATGGTTTGGGTCGCGGGAGCTCCAGCAGCAGCTCATCTCACTCCGATCATATCCCATGCGAGTATAGCATGGTCTGTCCAACTTTCCAAACTTATTTTCATTTAGCGTTTATATGTGCGCAGCTTCGCGCAGAGATAATACTCTCCTCTTTGATGCTATGTGCCTGAGGCCTACCATATTAGCTTACGGATCTTCGAGGACCCTTCCGCCCACTGCTCGCAAGGCTGCCGCCTCTGCTGTTCAGCCTTGCCTGACTGGTCACTGACTCAGACGAGTCATTGTGGGCCTCATTCTTTCGTCTGAACTACCCAGGCATCGCCTTCGTGGAACGTGGCTCTTGTGGCAGAAAGCGAACGTCCCTAGGGTAGACAAGTCTCATCGCACGTCATGTCCTTTGGTTGGGCCGGCAGTGATTTGCTCGCTGCGACAAAGCTGGCATGGGATCTTTACCACAACTGTTACCTCGTCGCGCGCGACGCTCCGGACGAGTTCCGGCAGCTTGTCAACGAGCTCGCCTCCCTTCAGGGCGTTCTCAGGACTCTGCGGGATGATGTGTACTCGGACAAGTCTTTCTCGGACCGGATAGGCGACGCGCGGAAGCAAACCCTTGAACGGTGTTTGAACGGCTGCTATGGGACATTACGGAGGCTCAACGACTTGGTCGTCCAGTATCGCAAGCTCGGGGTCGGCGACGGACTGCAATTTTGGCGCAGGATTAAGTTTGCTTATCAAAAGTCGGAGGTGGCAGATCTGAAGGCGAAGGTGATGGTACATACGTGCAATCTGAGCTTGTGCATGAGCGCCATCGGAAAGTAGGTCCCCTTGTTTTTAGGAGCGGGCTTCCGTCAAAGTGCTTACAAATCTGTTGTTGTAGTTCTTCCTTAAGCCGAATAGAGACTCAGTTGACAAAGGCGCTTGAGCGACAAGAAGCTTCGGAGGCGGCTGATGAACAGTCTGATGATACAAGTAGTCCACTCAAAAGATCCAGAACGAATCCGGCTGAGCTTCATGAGTTCGCCGAAGCAAATGGCCTCGGCCTACGCGGCATGCAGAGACAGTTCACAGACATCACCCTGGTGGATCGAACAGCTTCGCCGGAATCAACGCCGTCATTGAGCGAGGAGGATGCTTCAGACCTTGGTGTTGCAACAAGGCCAACCGCTGTGTCGCCGAGGAGAGCATCTAAGCCAGATGGGAAGTCTCGACGGAGTGTGTCGAACACAATCGACTCAAGACCTTTTCCGCCTAATAACAAGATCTTCGACGCTGAAATAAGCGGAACCACGAGAACAAGATCAAGTGGAAGTCTATCTATAGCAAATGGGGAGCCTAGCGTGAAAGGCGGCAACGCGCCGAATGTGCTTGAAGTTGTTGCGGAAGCTATGAAAGAATTATCCAGGATCAGACAGCGGGAACAATCCCAACGACCGCTAAGGATTGTCCCTCAGGATCCCGTCCACAGACCGGACGACTCGTTAAGGGAGAAGTTTCAAGAGTCGGTAAACGACGAATCAAAAGTGCGGAGTTCGAACGCCAGAGACTGGCTCAGGGTCGCGACTTGGTGGCTTCTCAAGGTCAAGGGCACCGTTGAAGTTTGCGGTTCGAGGGCGCTGACTTATCGGATATAGGCCCGAAATCGCATGGAAGTTCACGAGAAACCTCACATGGCCAATGTTCACGGCAGCTTCAGCCGCTCCTCTGACTCGAGATCACCCTCGAATCAAGCTTATGTCGACCTTCTGAAGGCGTCGTGGATCCTTTATGAAGTTATTCTGAAAGGCGAGAATCTAACTCTGCTGCTCACTGACGAGAACCGGAAGCTCTTCTATAACCTTTCTGACGTGAGTAACTCCCATGCGTCCTAGCAGATCCGACTGAGAATGGTGTAGGGCATCAAACAAGACTTTGACTCTTTTCGTCCGGTTGACATTCCAGACAAAGATACATTATATCTCCAAAACCTTAACATTTGGGAGTTTTTGCAACCAGAAGAGGAGAATATGGAGGACGAGGACCTCTCAATGGGCAGTGACAACGGGCGGTGGGTTACGGTGGAACAAGAGGACGCCGGCGAAGAGGACGAAACAGTTCATTTTCGTACTTTTGTTGATGCGAAGATTGGCGTCAAAAGATACAGGATAAAGTCCAAAGGTGCTCCATATCTCTTGCTACTGTCAACGAAGGAAGGGGAGAGTGAGCCGAGAATCACAATCTGCAACCAAAGTGGGACGCTCGGATTATCAAGAGAGTGTAAGCAGTCGCCTCTGATTCTCAAAGATGGACCCTGATTCGTACATAGTCACACTCGAAGATCTTCGACCTCGTATCCTGTCCGAATTTGGGTCAAATTCAGCACAGTCTGTGGGTCTTGAAATGGCTGGTAATGAGGATATACCGCTCAATTTTGGCATGATGAGATTATCCGTTAACTTTACCAGCCTTAATGGTATGTCTAACTGGCGGCCGAGTCCGAATACATCAACTAACGTGTCTATTGCAGACTTTGATCGGTTCATGTCCATCCCAGAGCGATATTTCAGTGTCGTCACCAAACGAGAGCCACGGGAGCTGAAAGGGGCTACAGAGACGTTGTTATTCAGAAGGTGAGTCTCGCAGTGATGTTTGCGGAACCGTGCATGCTCACGTCTTCAGTTCTGTAGAAGTCTTCGAGCAGCTGAAAGCATCGACAGTGAAACCGCTGAATCCTAGGCAACAATCGCAGTCCTGCGATCTTCGTGTACTTGAGACGACTGGTCTAGAAGGTTGGCGAACAACTCGTCGCTTGGTGGTCAGCTCTTCTGCTGGTGAACGGAGACCATGGTCCACCGACTTCTGTCAGTGCCCTGCCTCGTCAAACTATCTTATGGAACCTTGCTTACATCGGCTAGTTCTACCCTTGAGTCGAGTTCAGCTATGCAGAGATGGGATATCTCGCCAGATTCTGGCCAAATGGTCCAACTGCCAACACGAGATCCTAGGCAAAACTGACGGCAACTACAACAAGGTCTACAGTTATTCTTATGACGACAGCAATCCTAACATTGCTGTCAGTTTGCAGTTCCGTACTCAAGCGGATGCCACCGACTTTGAGAACACGATCTTAAAGCTGAACCTTCCTGTGGCCTTCAAATGGAGTACCGGTGTCGATTCACGTTTCGTGTATGATATCTCTGATACCGAGCCAACGCCCAAAAAGTACAAGGCTCTGATGATCACCCGCACACGGCTATCATGGAAGTATTCCGAGCTCTACTACATGTACCGCGACGCCGACTATCATTACGACCACGCCAATCTTCGCGTCCGATTCCCCCAAGTCTATTACACCGACTACATTTCTACGCACGTCGACAAGCTTTACGAACCACGACAAGGGCAACTCCCGAAATTCTCCCACTGCGTAAAGAAGGTCGGTAATCTCCACCTCACCTTCGACGACTCGGACGTCGCCCAGGCATATATGAACTCTCTCACCGGCGGTCACGAGCTTGTCTTCTCTCGTCGAGCACACTGGATAACCACGAAGCCACGTTCACGCTTCGGTAATCAAAAGTCGAACAAAGGTAACGCAGAAGTACAACTCTGGCGCAAGAACAGCCCCGCCAACGGCACGAGCACCAACGCAACAGATAGCATGCGTCTAGTATCCCGCTGGGACGACCACGTGGAAGACAAGTGGATGACAATGGCCATTCCGCCCACCTTGATGTCCGGTGGTGCCGATAATGCCAGAGACAGTAATCGCGCAGTTTTGCCCCGTGTTGAATACGATCGCGGCAGGTTGATCGATATGGCGAATATGGTGGCCAGAAGTCCAAAGGCCGCCGCCGACGCTAGGAAGACGGGACCTGTTACTATTGCCTTTCAGACTGTCAAAGGTGAGTATCTTCATCCCTCTAGTTCTTCGGCTTGCTTGACCACCTCTCTGTTTTCTCAGTTATGACTCGCGTCGGACCCATGAGGAACCGCGTCTTTCAAAGTAGAGAACAGTACTAACAGAGATAATTCTTTAAAGACAGGGAAGAATTTACAGCTGCGCTCGAGGGAGTCTCGCCTCCGAAGATGAAGAACGCTGTCGGCGATCTACTTGGGCCACTAGAGGAATCTTACTAGCCATCGCCCTTCAATCCCTCATTCTCTTTCTCTTTCTGTCTAATGCTACTTTGAAAGCAACTGGGACTTAATGATATACTCAACTCAGGACGACTTTTGTTCTTTTTTCTTCTCCGATCCAGCTCGATTTCTGTTCATTTCTCCCGATATCTTGAGGGATGAAGGTAAAAGCGAGCTTCTATGGTTATACTTCTTCTTGGGGGTCTATCTTGTGTCTTTACGGTCTGAGAAATCGGAGAGGGACAGGTTCTTCGTACTTGGATGGTGCTTTTTGGATGGTATAATTCGTTTTACACTGACTTGGGCCAGAGTCTATGATACCAGGCTCTCGACGTTGGTCTGGAGTTTCAAAGGCTCCGGACAGCGGACAAGGTAGTTGAGGTTTGAGCGTTGCGTTTCGTGTCTCTATCAGCTCACTCAACTTTTTTGATGATGACCACCATGTACGATTTCTACCGAAAGACATACTATGATCCAGTACGAGCAGAGAAACGGCTAGTATCATACTGCACCTCAAGTACTAGGAGGGGTTTTGCTTTTCCTCCTCCTCCGAGGGTGGCCCTAATCTGCATTGAGTTAGTAGCTTATTCATGTATTGCATTGCATATGTGCCACAGCTGCAGGGTGCTCGATTGACCAATGTCAAACTCCCGACGATAAGGGTATATACTGTACACCCACCGATAAGGACCATCAATCGCCGGCCCCCGCTGCAGCCACAAAGACCGGGGATGCCTTCGCCGTGCTCAAGAGGAGAAGGTGGACAGAGGCGAACGACAGACAGATCCTGGGTCTGCAAGATGACACTCTGGGGCCCTGTCTAGGTGGATGGCCAGCCTATCGGTGACTTGGGGAGGACTCGGTACTTGACTTGGATGGAGGGGCCCCTTCATCCCACCATCAAACATCTTTCTCCTCTATCCCTCCTCTCTCCCCAATTGACACCCACCTCATCGTCTTCCTTTCCCATTCACAACGAGCCTCACAAACGACCACCATGGCAAAAGACACGCCCATCTTCGACAGCGTCCTGGAAGAAGAAGCAGCGCTGGAGAAACTAGGCTACCGGCAAGAGCTGAAGCGTACCTTCAGCCTGGTCGGCATGATCGGCTTCAGCTTCAGCATCGTCACGAGCTGGACCGCGCTGGGCGGGGTGCTGATCCTGGGCGTCGAGTCCGGCGGGCCGCCGGTCATGATCTACTCCTGGCTCGGCATCTGCGCCTTCTGTCTGGCGGTGGCGTATTCGATGGCCGAGATCTGCTCGGCCTACCCCGTCGCGGGCGGGCAGTACTCGTGGGTGGCCGTGCTGGCGCCGCCGGGGGTCGCTAGGGGGTTGTCGTGGGTCACGGGCTGGTTTATGATTACGGGTCCGCGAGAACCTTTGCTTCCTTGCTCTCCTTGCCTCCGTTGCCGCCGCTGCCGTTTACCGTTACGCGCTTGCTGACGTGCGAGGGTGGAGTGCAGGGATCCTAGCCATGGGCGCGACGAACAACTTCATCTGCGCGAATTTCATCCTCGGGCAGGCGAACCTGTCGTTTCCGGCCTACGTCATTCAGCGCTGGCATACGGTGCTCCTCGGCTACCTGATCGCCCTCGGCTGCACCGCGATGAACATCTATGGCCCGCACCTGCTGGATCGGCTGTCGCGCGGCATCCTGGTCTGGAATATCGCCTCCTTCGTCGTCGTCGTCGTTGTCCTCCTCGCTACAAACGACCACAAACAGCCCGCCAGCTTCGTCTTCAGGGACTTTCAGAACTTCACCGGCTTCGGTACCGCGTATACGGCTATCTTGGGCCTTTTGCAGGCCTCCTTTGGCTGGTACGTACCGTACACCCCCCGCCGCCGCCCCCTCGACCCGACCCGCCCCCCACACGGCGGGGTCTATGCCTGCGTGCTGACGCGTGCCACCACAGCAACTGCTTCGACACGCCCGCCCACATGACAGAAGAGATGACAAACGCACGCACGGCCGCGCCCCGCGCCATCGTGCTATCCGTGTACCTCGGCGCGGCAACAGGCCTCGTCTTCCTAATCGCGGTATGCTTCTGCATCGGCGACATCAACACCACGGCCCTCTCACCTACGGGGGTGCCCCTGATCCAGATCCTCTACGACTCGACCGGCTCCGTCGGCGGGGCGTGCGTGCTATCGACGCTAATCGTGGTCATCGCGCTGGGCAGCGCCAACTCGCTGCTGGCCGAGGGGTCGCGGGCGCTGTTCGCCTTCGCGCGCGATCGGGGCCTGCCCTTCTCGCGGGTTTTCAGTAAAGTCGAGCCGAGGAGGCGGGTGCCTGTCGCGGCGATTCTGTTGGCGTGTGGGGTGCAGATGGTGCTGAATAGTATTTATTTCGGGACGTTTACGGGGTTTGAGACTGTTATCTCGATTGCTACGGAGGGGTTCTGTACGTCCGCTCCTTTCTCGCTTTTCTCTTTTTTCTTTCTCTCGAGCGTTTTGGCCTGGCCTGGCTTGGCTTGACCTGACCTGACCCGCCACGTTCAACCGCGCAGATCTCTCCTACGCGATGCCGCTCCTAGCCCGCATCCTCTCGCATCTCTTCCCGTCCTCGTCCTCCTCGGCCGCCGTCAAGACGCTTGCGGGCCCCTGGTCGCTTGGTCGCGCCTCTATCTACATGAACGTCATCGGCTTCCTCTTCCTCCTCTTCACTTCCATCACCTTCAACTTCCCGACCGTGTATCCCGTCGATCGCGACAATATGAATTACACGTCGGCGGCCGTGGGCGTCATTGGCCTGATCAGTCTGGTGACGTGGGTCGCGGGGGGGAAGAGGAGTTTTACGGGGCCGAGGGTTGTGGGGGTTGGGGTGGATGTGGGTGTGGATGGGGTGGAGAAGGAGGATGGGGGTGGGGGGAAGAAGGTGGGGTAAGAGGGAGGGGTAAGGGATGGGACAGGAATGGCGTGCGGATTGCGCTGTTGTCTGGCGACTTGTTCTGTTGCGAATAACACAGAGGGTCGAGCCATGCACTGCGACTTTGGCGGGATCGTGTAGACTGCTGGGGCGCGGTGGGACTATCTGTGTGTTGACTGTGGGATGGCCGATCTGGAAGCGTTGGGGGGCTTCGGTTGGAGGCTGCTGATGATGACAGAATTGATCGACGTGATGTATACATAGTATCTAACAGATCTGTCTCGATGTCTCGGCGGCCATAGCATGGGGCGCTATACCCTCGCTGCAGGGCTGTGAACTCTGTGATGCTGTACTGACGCCGCCCTCGCTCTCCTCTTCCATATTTATCCACCGGAAAGGAAAGAATAGCGGGCTTATGTTCTATGGTAGGAGGGCTCCGCAGTGACCTGAGAAAGGAACAGCGAATGGTTCTGACTAGAATCTGCCCATTCCGGACTTGAGATGTCAGTGATGGACGTGAAAGCAGTGCCTCTATATTCGAGAGATATCCGAGAAATGTAGTGGAATTCGCATGAGGTAATGTTCGGCGGCATAACGGCAGATGGGATATGTACGTCTCTTGCATCTTGCTTGTGCTCATCGCGGAGCGTAAATACCTCGACTCAGACCGCGAAGACCATGATGTAGTCCTTGTCGTCGATCAGGGACCCCTCGAACAGCCCTTCCCATATATCTACAACGCGCCGTTGACCCGCCCATCTACATGCCGATTGCCATAATCCGCCCCCGAAGCCATCGAAGTCTCGACTTCAGCCCCCGCCCCTACCGCCTGCCGTCCCCTCTCCTCCGCCGTCAGCGCGACCAGCTCCCGCAACATAAGCTCCCTAGTCCGACTCGTCAAATCATCGACATCCGCAGCCGTCAACCCCTCCGTCTCGATCGGCGGCAGCACTAGCACAAACCCGTCAGCACCACCACCCCACAACCCTCTCCACAACCCCATCCCTCACTCACCCTTAACCGCAATCCTCCCCGCCCTAAAAACCCTCCTCCTCACACTCAACAAATCACTATAATTCGCCGCCACAACCGGCACAACCGGCACGCCCGCCCTAACCGCCAAATGAAACGCCCCCTTCTTAAACTCCAACAACTCCGGCCCCTCCGCATAACTCCTTGTGCCCTCCGGGAAAATAAACACGCTCTGCCTCTCCCTACGCATCTCCCGCGCCGCCCCCTCGAAAGCCGCGCGCGCCGTAGCGCGATTCGCGCGATCGATGAAGACGGTGCCGGAGAGGGCCATGAACCAGCCGAGGAAGGGCACGGCGCGGAGGGAGGACTTGGCGGTGACGGAGCAGTAGGGGGGGAAGATGGCGGCGAGGAGCAGGACGTCGAGCTCGGTTTGGTGGTTGGCGATGAAGACGGCGGGGCGGGTGGTGAGGTGTTCGCGGCCGGAGAGGATGGTGAAGGAGACGCCGGTGGTCAGGCGCATGGCGTGGTGGAAGGCGCGGGCGGTGGTGTATTGCGAGATGCGGTGGTGGTTGAGCAGGCGGAGGGCGAGGGAGGCGAGGACGCCGTAGGTGGCGCAGAGGAGGAGGGTGAGGTGGGAGGTTAGGGTGCGGGCGTAGAAGGAGGCGACGGGGAAGCGGGGGGAGAGGGCGAGGAGGAGGGTTGTGGTCAGGATAGAGAGGGCGAGGAGGGAGAGGAGGTAGGTTGCTAGGGTTTCCATTGTGGGGCGGGTGGGTTGGGGGGGGGGTAAGGCGTCTCGGGTGGTGTAGGGTTGGTGTTGGCCTGTATTTTTGCGGCCGTGGTATGTTCGTTGCTGGAGTTTGCAAGGCGTTAGATTAATGACTGTGGAGTGTATCTGAGCGTGAGAGACGGGTCAGTGTTCCAGCACCGTTCAATCCTTGGTGGCCATGTGCACCGGAGGGTCGATGGTCAGTGGGGGCACATGTCAAAATTGGGCTACGTTTTTGTGTGGGATGTGGGGAGAGGCGGGCGTTGCCGATTTGTACGTCACACATGATTGATTTTTGACTATGAACTTTAGTCACAAGCAATGGTGAACGGAAACTGCAGCTACAAACGAACTATTGAAACAGAAATCTTGTGGATTATGGATTTCAATATGATAGTGTTTGAATATGATGATACGCTACCGACCAGAGAAGACGACATAGCCATGAATCTGGATTTGTACTGTGCGTGTTGCAACTGGGCAAGTTACGCAAAGCACCTGCTCTAATTACTAAGGCAAACAGAGTGCCGCGATTTGACCCTGAAAGGCCGGAAAGGACATCATGGCCCTTGTCAGGCCTGTGAGTGCAGGGCTGCGTGTCTGTTACCTGAAGCGAGGTTACTGCTCCCATCGATGTGCTGGACTCTGGACTTTAAGGGTGATTAAGACGGTAGGGATGGAATGAAGTGTGTTGTGATTGGCAAGGGTTGGGATAGGAGTCTGAGGATCTTTCTGGGTGACAGGAGTCCCTTACTGCATACAATGAAGAGGGGTATCGGGTACGCTGTTCTCTTGGAAGAGTCTGGCGGTGGTTCCTGCAGATGGTCGAGAAGAGGTGGAATCAAGTGCTGTTCTTTCCATAGTGGTGAGGGTGACGGTGACGGTGATCCATGTAGACGGTCGAGGAGGAAGAGAAAGCAGTCTGCTGTTCTTGAAGGATTGCCGATAGATTCTGTAAACATTTGATGACGATGTGAATGCGTGCACTGTTGGTCTAGACCATGGTAGGTGACTACTGCAGACGTTTGACGATGAAAAGAAAGGGTACTATTTTGTCCTGTAGCCATTCAAAGAGAAAGACAAGGAACATGCTATTCCTCAAAAGGACAGTCACGCGTTTCGTATACATTTCCATGCGGAAGAAAAGTGTCGCCGTCCCCATTGAGGACAGCTGTTATGCTGCAAGATCTTGCTAGCAGACTAAGAGTCCACCACCCGCCCAAAAGAGAGAACGATCTTTCCAGCCTTGGCCACAAATCCCCCCTCAGATACTGCTGACAACCTCGACACTCCCTGAGCACATGGTTCTGCCTGCTCACTACCGCTAGATGGACAATCAAGTCAATCACCAAGCTCACAAGCTATGACCAAACCTACCTACGGACAAACTCACCAACCTCCGAGTCCCATCCCATCCCATCACTCCTACATAGCCAGCTCATGAAAACCCCTTACATCCACACAACCCATCAGCGCCACAAACAGACAACCCACACCTCCACCCGCCCAATCAATCAAAGCACACGCACGAAACAGCCATGGGGAAAACGACCTACCCGGACTTCCCCGCATCAACCTCGACCTCACCCTGCAGAAGACTCGCCCTCCCTTGGGCGGCAACGCATCCGGATCATCGAGCGTGCCGCACACGACATAGCGGAACTTCTCCTTCGCCGGTGTCTGTTTCGCGACACCGCCACGATTTCAGCCTGCGGTCTCAGGACGGTCGTAACGCATCCATCACCCATCGTCCATCCTCATTTCATTCCACTTCCCTCTCCAAGCGTAGCTAAGCGTAGCGTGATGGGGGTTGCCAGCCGGAGTGTTTGGATCGCGGGGGACCGAGGACGTGGTGAAATTTGAAGAAACGTACGCCATACTCCAAGATGCCGGACCCCGCACGTGGGGCAGAACTCGCAGTACAGCGTGGTGGGAGCCGTTGTCGCTGACGCTGTTCTTTTGAGGGTGCCGGCAGTGAGCATGACGGGAGTGGACGGGGGTTTCTGGCCGCGAGGATCGAATTCGATGCCGAAGAATCGCTGGAGGGGGTGGTTCGAGGCCGTGTGCGGGACGGTGATGGGTGGGAGTAACAGAGGGCGGAGCCCGTCAGTGGGTCGGGCGGGAGCGAGGGTGAGTAAGAGTCTTCGAATGGGGAGGAATGTTTCTCTAGCCCGTGGTCGGCATCGTGTTCTTTCGGACGTTGTGTTTTGGGGTGCGTGTGGATGAGGGACGGTGAGGAATGGTATCATTGAGATATAAATGCCACGGATTGATCCTCCGACAGATGGATAACAACAGGAATGAAAGAAATATTTTGAAATTTGACGAGCCCTTTCAATGAAGGAAGCGTAAAGACAGAGTAGAATATGGGTCTCAGCGCATTCTAATGAATATGGCCATGTTTGACCAGGGCTCTTCAGGAGATAATCCGCGCTTCTCATGCAATTTGATTGTAGAACTGACATCTGAAACATGTCGGGCCTCAACTCTCTCAATCTCTCTCTCTCTCTCTTTCTAGTAGTATCAGCGTTGAACATTTTTCTGCATCAATTGAGTGTTGTGCGTGAGCGAGTCAGTAAACAACTACAGTACGGCAAGACTGCGCCAACTGAATGACTGGATCCCACTTCCTATGACAATCATGACAGAATGACGGTCACAGCTCCGAGAGAAAGAGAGAGATCTAAGAGAGAGAGAACGGGAGGCGCCGCTCGCCCAATGAAGGTGTAATTGGAGGATCCAGCTACGGCTGCAGCAATTCTTCAACGTAATGATAACCTGAAAAGACATACCTACGGTACGACGTGAAACATCGGATCCCACTAATGCACGTAATCAGCCGCGGCTATCAAAGCTCGATGAGGACCGGGTTGGATGTGCCAATCAATCGGACAACCGTGCAGTGCAGCTCTGGACCGCGGTCATCTCACACTTGAGCCGAGAAGAAGAGGAAGATGAAAAGGAAAAGGAAAAGGATGACGGCAAGAGCTGACAGATTCAAATTAGAAACAGCGCAACTCCCGTACCAGCCGAATACGGTAGGTCATCGCGCAGCGAAGCGAAGCGAAGATCGAAAGTGAGGCGAAAGGCCGCGCGTGGGAAAGATAATGCCGCGGACGGGAATTCGATCCCTTGCGAACTTGCCCCAAGTTGGAAATCGCCAGGTACTGTAGTGGGTTTGTGAAGTCCGAATTGCTCCGCTCGTAGAATTTGGCATGGCAGCGCTCAAAGGGTCGAGCCGTCCCGAATGCCGGGGCGATGGCGGTGAGGCGTGCAGACAAGCCTGCCATCAATTCACTGACATGGATATAAGCGACGGTGGTATCGAAAGCTGTTGTGGTTGCTGTCCTGTCAAGATAGCCTTGTTTGGTAGGTAGAGCATTATCGTGATCGCGGGCCTTCCACCGTAAAGAAGGATGAGGACTGCTCGCCCCCAACAGCAAGCCAGGAACCAGGAAGTGCAAGCTCGGCCCGCCATCTGAGACCTCGCTTCACCCGGAGCGGGTGGGCGGCGCACATGCCGGGGAAAAGCATCGAGGGACGTGGATTCGCTGGGTGGATGCATTCCATGTCAGATCCCGCGCCGACGGTGATCCCTTCCCGCCGTAAGGGGTGAGCGCGATTCTGGGCGGCGGTGGTACGAAGCGCACATGTGGTCGTCGTGTGGAGTATGCCGGATGTGGGAATGATCCTTGTCGGGGCTTGATGGTCTGTCAGTGCCCTAGGTAATGGGTCTGACAACAGCAACAACAACACGAAAATATTACGGCTTTCGGAGGTATGTTTTCCTCAAAAAGTAGACTCCTCCAGCACTGTGCCATCGGTGTCATGGATATCATGCAGCGGCAGACAAGCAGCGAAAGAAACCTAAGTGAGCACGGTCCTCCTCGAACGTGCGGTGCAGCGCGGGAAACAGTCATCGAAGCTGAAGATAGACGGACTGTGATGATTTCTAGGATGATGCCTATGCAGTCAACGAAGTCGACATCTTGGCTTCCGTGGCACAAAAAATGGGCGGAAGATGGCAATGCTCCGCAGGACAATCGATTCGGTGGTGAGGCAGTGTCTACAATGCGGCACGAGGTACCAGCCGCCATGCCCACAACTAAAACCTTGACCTTCGCCCAAAGGACTCGGAAGTTCGTTCCAGGCTCAAGCCTTCCAGCGATGCCATGCAACAAGCAGGTCTTAATACGAGGGAGTACTATTACCTACGAGCACAAAGTAGAGCTCTTAGGTAGGATGTTGGTGGAAGTTTGGTGGTGAAGCCTAAAATAGAGCGGGGTTCTGCAGGGCGGCAGCACTCGTTTCGTTCGTGATGACGCTGGAAAGCAAAAGCGTGGTGGTGAGAAGGCATGACTACAATTATCAGACTGGGGAACGTAGTAGAGGGTTCCCGGGCATATTATTGTCTATTAGCGGCATTTGGTGACAGTGGTGGTGACTGGCGTCCGGTGCATCGCTTGACGGCTTGTGAGGCGTGACAATGGGCCCATCTGGACCTCTGACCAGACCAGCTAAGACGAGATGAATTGAAACGAAATGAATCGAAATGAAGTGAAATGTGAGGTCAGTTGAGAAGAGAAATCCATCATAGCGCCAGTCGGATGCAAATGCAAGTGCAAATGGGGATTTAAATGCAAATGCAGATACAACCCCAAAAGAACAGTATAAATACCTGCCTGAACTGACAGACATACGTAGCTGGCTTGACCTAAGGAAAGGTACTGTAACTCTGTAACTTTGTAGATGGGATTGGGATTATCATGGAAGATTTCCGGTATGGGAGATAAAAGATAAACCGATGATGGTTTGAAGGAGTCCAGCCCTCTATCGAATGTAACATGCGAGCGACGTGACATGCGAGGAGTTGCAACACCGATGCTCGATTGGGAAACATACATGTATAGTAACATTGACATGTGGAGAAAAAGACGTTGAAGCACATGTACGAAATACAGGAAATACAAGGAAGATGATAAAAGTGCGTACCACGTCAATAATAATCGATCGATGTACCAATGCCACTTCTCTTTCTCAGTTCACCGATTGCACCTCTGTGGAGTCGAGGTGACTGGAACCCTCATGTACCAATATTTACCGGTGTAACTTGGACAAGGGAAGTCTCTTTTTGGTGGAGGTAGACAGACGTTACTATTACCGTATACCTGACCGCCTCTGCCTGCCTTGCCAAGTGAAGATCTCCTGACGATCTGTGATGATCTTCTTGGATGATATGGGATCCAGTTTGGATGCTCGACAGCAGCCGGCGTGTTCGCGTGTTCGCGTGTTCGCACATGCTCGGTTCTCATGCGATCGGTCGATCCCTTGGTACCAAATGCAGGGAGTCCTTTAGCCCCCTTACCCCCCCTATTTTGTAGAGTCCGTTTGGGACCCTTGCTTGCCACGATCCGGCCTGTGAGCCGAGACTACACTATCTTAAAGTACTTGTACTCACTGACTGTCAAAGGCTCCGATCAGAATCTCCCTCAAGCTCTCCTGGTAACGTTTGGTGATGGAATATGCGTGATATCTCTAACCCTCTGTCCGGACCGATTGCAAGGTCCGGGGACGAAGATATTGGTAGATGCGAGAACCGAGGGCTTTGAGGACGTCAACTACCTTACAGTACGGTTGCGCCGAGTCATCACTGCCCGGCAAAGGTATTACCGTCGTGTATTGCCGTCGTGCAGGCAGGCGGGCTGGTAGGCAAGTTGGTCGGGCTGCCCGTGAGGACGTGCGCTCCTGAGCTTGAATTCGTTGGGGGCCAAGCGGCACCTTCATCATTGTCAGCTTGGACCTTCCACATCTTTGGATCGAGTGACTGATCTCGATCAGCCACCTGCATGATTTTGATTTCGATTCTTCGATTCTTTCAAGGCGATGAACCGGCACTCCGGTTACGACGCTGCAGCCAACCATGGTTCCGACCGAAGCGTGCATATTGTATTTCGTACCTTACCGTGCCTTGTGGTACACTACAGTAAGTTTGTGTGTGTGTGTCACGCAGGATGCACACTGTAAGGTAGGACGTACCTTACACGTACCGTAGGACAGTCTGGGTAGGACATGCGTGGCCGATGACAGACCCACGTCTGGGGCCTGGAATCGGGAATGGACCGTCATTCCTCATCAGGCAATAGGTCTCCAATATTAACATTGCCGTACGATCACGACTAGCCACTCATCCTTTCTGCATCTCTAGAGATCATCTTGAAGTCATGAAAATGCAACTGAGACTGAGACTGAGACTGAGACTGAGACTGAGACTGAGACTGATACTGAAACTCAAGCTGAAACGGGACTGAAACCTAGCACTGTACTGTCATGTCAGCTGAGATCAAGTCTGATGACGACGACAATGAGCCATGAGGCCGCTGTCATTGGTGTTGTTTTTCTGTTTACACTTTACAGCAACTCTAAGAACAGAGTTTATGCCTTACATGACATGACATGCACTTATAGTACACTTGCACTACCAGGTATTACTTGTAGATGTACTTGTCCAGGTACTTGTATAGGTGGCTTTAAAGGCTGGCTGATAGGTATCTGTACCTCTGGTCCAAAGATCTGGATAAGTGTATTCTGCTGCGGCCGCCTTGCGTGCCTTAATATAGCCTTCCCTTGCGCCGGAACAGCGACCGGGGTTGGAGTGGAGTGACCAGGGTGGAGAGATGAGACTGCCTTAGTGTCTTTCTCAGGACCGGGTAATCGGTTTAGCTTTAGCTTCAATGACAAATTGCCGACTACCGTAGAAGTACTTTGTACCCCGACCACACACCAACGTGGACTTCCAGCTTCCAGCTTTTCCATCGGATCCACCCTTCGTCAAAATCAACCTTGAAAGAGGGAATGCATGGACCTCGATCCTGCACGCGTAGGAGTACCATCACTAGATCGGTATCGTACAGTACCTTACTTCGTACAGGAAGTAACTTACACAACACCTAGAGAGTAAGTCGGTCCGACGGCACCACAGCGGCATCCTGGCCTGACATCTGCCACTGCCACTGCCACTGCCACTGCCACTGCCACTACTACTACTGCTAGTACTGTCAAACCTGTCAAACTCACAGAGACTTCAGCCCCACAGTTAGAACCCTGTCGAACCTTTTGGCCTCTCCTTTATCCTTCCTTCTCTCTCCGCTCTGCTTTCTGGCCTCATGTTTCTGTTTGCTGGCCGAGCACCATTTCCAATTGGCCCTGTTCGAATCCACCCCGAAGCTCGAGATCCAGTTTCTTCCATCATATTGTATTATCTGATCTCCTGGCGTTAGTTGGTCTTCGCTTGGTTGGAGATGCTCTGGCTAAGCCAAACTGTACCGGTGCTGGAACGGACTGAAAGGAGAGTAACTGTCCTGTGCAAGGCACGGTAGGTAGAGGAACAAATATCAGGTATGATGTGGAGACGTAGAGGCATACGTACTCCCCTGGTGTACCTCCGTACAAAGTACGCTACCTGGTACTCTACTAAATCGAGGTACCTTAGCTTCGCAGGGGGCTACCTTACCTTATGTACATCATACAGTACATATCTCGGTGATGGAACCGATTCCTTCCTGGTGCAATTGCTGGTTGCAGGGTCCCTGCTCCCAGGTATCTTGCTCCGTCGTGCTGCTGCGGCGGCTGCTACTACTATCTACTACTACTACCTACCTTAGGCACTGCTACTGCAGGGTCTCGGTGGTGCATGATCGTATCCTGTTGCCGACGGGACAGAGACGGGCAGAGCGCCAGCCAGCCAGCCAGCCAACCATTCCCGATTTTCATCTAGCGTCGTCCTCTTCTTTACAGTAACTCCACCATCTGTTCGATAATCGTCCACGTCAACGGAGACATGATTCGTATGGATTCTGAGTTTGACCCGGTGGCTGTCCGTGCTCACCTGGCTGGCTCCTCGACTCTTTTTACCTTCTACCATTGGCAATCAGACCAAGACGGCGAGAACAGAGGGGTATCGAAGTATCTGTCAAAAATTGGAAGACAGATCCTCGTTCATCATCACAACACCCTTACTTCCACACTCTATCTATCTATCTAGTACATTCGTACGATTTTCTCCCTCCGTACCTTGCCGTAGGTGCACGGTCTGTGGTCTTCTACCTTACCATACGCAGCTCGGGACTCTGCCCGCGAAAAATCAAGAATACGTCAGGAATAAAGATGGAATCTGACATCTTCAAAGGTTTCTGACCGATCGGCAATCTCAATCTTGCATGCCTTACTCAGTCAGACCAGGTCATATTCCTATCATCAGGTACTGCCTCACATCAGCTACCGTACCTGGTTCTCTATAAGGCACTCTACCTTGTATACCTATATACCTTATATACCTTACCTTATCTTTGTCGTCTTCGTCTTATTTATATTTATATACTTACTACTACTACCTCACCTTTTGAATGGGATAGGATCCAAACATCCCGCACATTGCATTCATTGTTGCTGCTTGCTGTACACCTGCAGCTCCTCTCCTACGCCTTCATCCCCACAACTGCACACTACTGCACCCTTTCCACTCTCCGTTCCAAACAGTGGATTCTCTAATTTGTATTTCACGTTGATGTTCATTCTATTGACTTCTGCTTGTCCAACTTCTTGTCCGTGCTTTTCGTTCTTCTCGGAGAATTGATTTTACTCGGTGCTACTCGGCGCGCCTCGTTGGCGGGACCGCTGATACCTTGGCTGTGGTCCTGTCAAACCTCAACCAGACTAAAAGGTACGCTCCTTCCCACAAGAGTGTGCTCCACCGTCCCACCGCTCCACAGTTACCTACAGGTGGTCGGTGCGTAGCGCAGCCCGTTCCGCTCCCATCATCTCCGAAAGCAGCTCCCACATCCCACATCCACATCCCACATCCCAGGTCACCCTCACGCACCTAGACCACACATCCCATCCCAGAAGATGCGCTGCGCTGCGACGTCTGATAACTTGCATACATAATCTCACATCCGCCCTGCGCTTTCCGCTCGGCTTCGTGCATCCTTTCCGTCATTCAATTCTCGGAGGCGAGAACTACACACACGTCACCTGAGTTCCCTTTCGAACGAATGCTGACGTTGATTGGATCTTTCTTTGCTCGACAGAAATTGACATCGATTGTGGTGTCACTCCTTGAAAAATAAAACTGAGACCGGCGGTGACGGGTGACCGGTGATTGACGGGGAATGCGCTGCATACTTTATCCCAAAGCTCCTTCACCTTTCTTCCATCCTTCTACTTCTGTTCTGACATTGCTTCGTTACCTTCCATCACTGCAATTGCGACGGACGTCGGTCAATTATTTTCCATCCGTGGGTACTACTCGATGAGTGTTGAGCTTGCAAGCGGACCACCAAGGTATGCATGTGCTCCGAGCACCTTCTACTTTGAAATATAGCTGGATTTCTGTCTTCAAAATTGGTTCTGAATTTGATGTATATTGTACATCGACTCTGACATGACGTCGAATGAGCATGACGTTTTCTCAAGTATTTCTGTATCGTGGTTGTTGTTCCGATGCGGACTCGATTCGACCTTCCTTCAAGTCGCTTGCCTGCGTGACCGGGTTTTGCGCAGATCGGAAGCTAAATTCTCGAAGATTAACGGTGGACTCGATGCTAACCTCAAATGACACCTTGCAGGGCATTCGCACTAGCGGGCAAGTTCGAAAGAGCGACATACAAAGAAGCACCTCGACCCGGCGCATATGGAATATCCACCACTCTCCGAAGACGACGGAGACCCGAGAATGGCCATCTCTGAAGTTGCCGTGCTTCGACCGAGCAAGGCCCAGGTCTTGCCACCAATCAGACAGGTAAGGCCTCGAAGCCCTCCTGAGGCTCCCGAGGAGGCTCTCGACCATGCTTAACGACCCTTTCATTGCAGGTGGTCCCACAGATCAATGCGGCCATTCCCTCGCTATTGACCGGCAACTACCCTCGACAACCATGTCACTCACCCCTTGGCGTTGAGCGGCTCTCCATCAGTGGATCCAGTACCCCTTCATCCTCAAAATCGCAACGGATGCGATCCTCACCTTCACTCAGCCACGACCCGACAGCATATCGAAACTCAGCGTACCCGACTCCGGAACCATTGAAAAGCCGGTCGGGCACTCACCTGACTATGTTACCTGGCCCACCGAAGCAGGCCAACGGCAGCTACCCGATGGCTGGATCGGCGGATCGACGCATCAGTCTGGTCTCGAGTCCTCCCTCCGCAGACAGGCTTCGAGCGAGCCCTCTGCTACCCTCGATGTCAGGGTTTCGGTCTTCGCCACAGAATGGCCTCTACGAAAGAGACGACGCCGATCAAGTCACTTTACCATCGTTGTTCGGTAACAGTCGCGGCTTGCCACCAGGTTACTCCCCAAGAGACAGACCGTCACTGCATGATTCTAGACGAGAGGCGACATCAAATTACCCTCCCATGTGGGACTATGACCTGCCATCACCGCAGTCTGTCTCCTACGCCGATTATCCCTACGGGCAACACGGCACGGACGGATCTTCGATCCATGGCTCCGGACGTCAGCAATCAAATTTCGAGATGGTCGGAGACTATCCCGATAACCGCAACAAGAGACGAAGAGGCAATCTGCCAAAAGCGGTCACCGACATCCTCCGGTCGTGGTTCTACGATCACATCTCACATCCTTACCCCAGCGAGGACGAGAAGCAGATCTTAATGGCCCGGACGGGTCTCAGCATCAGCCAAGTCAGTCCAGCCGCCTTCCCATCAGCAAGCCTGGATCGATGAGCTAACGTGCACTTAGATCAGCAATTGGTTCATCAACGCCAGACGCCGTCAATTGCCTGGTATCTTGAACTCGGCCAAAGCGGAAACTGATGCCAGACAATCTCAAGCCACACCGCGTGCATCGCCTTAGGAAATGTGTCGACGGATCACTATCCGCCAAGGCAGGTTCGATTACTGTCCATGGAAATGATTTGTTTTTGAGACTGCGGTTCGACGACCTGGAATGAAAATAACATTCCTGAACGGGACGGAAGTGACTAATGTCTAGTGCTGGCTTTCATAGTCACTGGTTGTGGGGTTGCTGTACATCTACTGGCTCCGGGCGGGGAGCCTTGGACAAGCATACTTGTCCTTGTCAAAAACACTACGTTGTCGCCGGACGAGTTGGTTGAACTCCTCAACACGTACTTGGGTCGGCGACACTGGCAAAACAGTACTTGCGATATTCGGACCACAGCACGACTTTTTCATTTTGCGCCAACGGCTTGCTGCGACCGGGTTCGAGCTGGCGTAGCAGGCGTCTATACGCGATTTTCCTTTTACGGCAAGCTTGGAAAGTGGGCTAGCGATACCATTTTCGGCGCTCTTCTACGGCACTGGGCGAATGAGCGACATCCTTCCATTTCGCGGGCGTTCAGAGATCGTTCGAAATCCTTCCCTTTCTTTCTGCGCTTTGAGCATCGGTTGCGAAGTGTTTCGGGAAGATCTGTCGAGTGAAGAACAGCATCTCATGCGGGCCAAGCGGGATCATCCCGGTAGCGTTTTGTGCTTGGATGGTGTGATGCAATGCCGATCAGGGTCCAGCTACCTTACCTACCCTTACACTCTCCACCTACGGCACAGTTGGTACTTTATTACGTAACTATGTCGCACCGCACCGCATCGCACGCACCGCAAGGGCAACAATCGGGACCCAACATGGTGCATACAACGTGTGACGAGAACCCACTTCCATGAATCATGAACCCACCCCCATCCAATCCACTCCCCCCCTCTTTCGCCCTTTGACCCCATTCGGAACATAAAACCCCTTCCCTTCCCTTCCCTGCCCTGCCCTGCCCTGACCGCCCTCCTCCCCCCGATCCTCTCCGATATACATACCTACATGCCTTACATGTCTCTCTACCCCCACCCATGCCCCCCCCCCCCCCTCCCCAGAACGCATCACCTCAC
>JAABUY010000709.1_pt1 | contig 54492 bp, 46 predicted proteins | sample 5560271 | NCBI WGS metagenome assembly JAABUY01 (sample SAMN10711886, study PRJNA513374) | rock metagenome | isolation source: Antarctica rocks | place: Antarctica: Victoria Land, University Valley | reverse complement strand
AGATTGCTCCGCCGGCTCCCTCATGAAGCATCATGTGGCGGCCTTGCGCCGATCACGGGCAGAAGCACGAAACCGGCGACTGGATGCACTCTGAGCTTGACGACCAAGGGCCCATTACAGAAGCAACCACACCAAGGCCGAAGTCCGCCAATTTATCCAAATCATCCTTTTGACATAGCGGTATGTCAGAGGGGTTTGTAGAAGGATTTCAAACCTTGAACGAGAATTTTTCAAAAAATACTGTCTGCAAAATCAATGAACTTATCGATACTAAGGCTGAATGGATAATCGAAGTGCAACCTTCTTTTCTTGATGATGCGAAAGTATTTTTAAGGCAAATGCTTTTGGAGTATTCTGAAATTATTCATTCTGAGGACTAAAACCGAATGACTCCTGTTCAATGTTATAAACGTTCTTAGGAATACCAAACCTGTTAAGAGAAGACTCAACAATATACTCATAAACCTTGTTGCTTAGTTCTGAGAACTTACCAGCCAGAGTTAGTATATCAACGGAATTATATCTGTATAGGCTTGTTGTCCAACCAATTGGATCGTCTTTATCCTCCTGAGAATACATCTCTCTATTTCTGGTGACTAGGTAGCTTGGAGCCATCAAAAAGAATCCTACTGAACTCGTATCGGAACCTTCTTGGTCTGTCGGCGTCTGAACGTGGTAATTATTGATTCGACAATGAGCGATTTCATTTCGTCGATGTGACGCATGATTTACATCATTCAATAAAGATGTAATAGGGCCACTAACGCGCGGGTCTTGCCAGTGGTGTGCGTAACGCAATCTTGCAGCCACTCTGGACATGCTCACTCTAGTGGCCGAATTTTCTACAACGCCGAAAACACCTTGAAGCAAAAATCTTGCCTTGGGGTCCTTTGGATCTGACAGCGTTATGAAGAGCTGCTGTAAATTCTCTTCCAGAGCTTCCCAGGATGATAAAGCTACCCCCACTGCTAAATGTATTCCTACTGGACCAGCATCACCTATTTTCTTTGGATCAATCCTTGGACGTTTCCAGTAATCTGCTGGAAAGAGACTCCCGCTTGCCATACACACGCTCTCTTGAACGGGAACAACCATGACAACCAATAACGACCTGATCGAGGCCGATACAGCCCGCCGCCGCCGCGACGATGCGCTGCGGCGGGCATTGAACACCCCGCCGCAGCCGATGCCTACTTTAAAATAAGGTCCTTGCGTTATCGTTTACGCATAACCAAAGTGGGTTGATGCGTAAACGATCAGGCACTACGGATGGCCCGCAGAGCGTTTCGCCTGCCGCTTCCGACACGGACCCAGCCGCCGAGACGGAGGTTGCCCTTGCCTCGCCCGCCAAGAACCAAGCGGCGGTTGAGATGGGCCGCAAGGGAGGCAAGAAAGGTGGCGCTGTCAGAGCTTCTAGGATGACGCCGGAGGCGCGGGCAGCCTCGGCCAAGCTGGCGGCACAGCGGCGCTGGGCAAAGCCGCCGCAGGCTCTCACTGCGCCGAGCGGACCATCTGGGCCGGTCATAGACGGTGACATCCTGCCACCCTCGCCCTTCGCCAAGCATCGCGGCGTCATGACTTTGGGCGACGTGCCAATTGACGTGTATGTGCTGGATACGGGCGATCGGGTCATCAGCACGCGCGGAGCCGTCAAGGCGATCACCGGACAGGATGCCGGGAACCTGGTCCATTATCTCAGTATCCAGGGCTTAAAAGGCTTTGTTGACAGTGATTTAATCCTGGTTGATGCGAAGGAGTTTTTCATCCCAGGCACGCAGTTCACGGGTCGCGGGATCACAGCGGAGCAGTTTGAGGCCATCCTGACCGGGTATGTCCGGGCGCTGGGAGCTGGCGCCCTGGCCACTGACAGACAGCGGGAAATAGCAACCGCCTGTGCCATACTAAGCACTTCGTTTCTAAAGATTGGCATTATTGCTCAGATTGATGAGGCGACTGGCTATCAGTACGAGCGTGCCCAAGATGCCTTGCAGGTAAAACTACAGGCATTCATAGCAGAGGAACTACGGGATTGGGAAAAGACCTTCCCGGATGAACTCTGGGAAATGTTCGGCAGATTGACCAAGTGGAAGGGTTCTTTGCACAGTCGCCCAAAATGGTGGGGACATCTTGTGAATGAGCTTATCTATGAGGCCCTTGATCCAGATATTGCGGACTACTTAAAGAAGAATAAGCCCAAGCCCTTTCACGGTCAGAATTACCATCAATGGATGAGTGAGGATGTTGGCCTGAAGGCGCTTATCTCTCACATATACAAGATCATCGGAATGGGAGACGGCTGCGACGACATGCGGGAACTGAAAGCCAAGGTTGCGAAGCGATACGGTCGCGAGCTTGTTCAACTCACGCTTTCGTTACCAAGGACCTATGCGTAAACGCTTTCGCATCTTGACCATGCGTAACCGCTCACGCATAGTCTCCGCATGGCGCAGCACTTTCTTCTCTCAGCAAAGGCACGGACGCTCTCTCTCGCGTCCGTATTTCGGCTGAGCGACGATGAGGCGCACGCGGCGTTCGTGGCGATCCGCTTTGCCGACAATGGCGGCTCGGCCTTTTGCCCTCACTGCGGCTGCACGGCGGTTTACACCTACACCGCCCGGCGCATCTGGAAGTGCAAGGCGTGCGAGAAGCAGTTCAGCGTCACCAGCGGCACCATCTTCGCCAGCCGCAAGCTCGCGATCCGCGACTACCTCGCCGCCATCGCGATCTTCGTAAATGCGGTCAAGGGCATCTCCGCCTTGCAGCTCGGCCGCGACCTTGACGTGCAGTACAAGACGGCCTTCGTGCTGGCCCACAAGCTCCGCGAGGCGATCGGCGCGGAGCAGATGAGCGGTGGCCCGCTGTCCGGTGTGGTCGAGGTGGACGGCGCCTACTTCGGCGGGCACCCCAAGCTGGCGAACAACAAGGCGGACCGTGCGGACGGTCGGACGGCTTCTCAGGCCAAGCGTCAGTCAGTCGTGGTGGCCCGCGAGCGCGACGGCCGCACCCTGACCTGGGTTGTCGCCAAGGAAGCCGATGGCGTGGCCCTGGTCCGGCAGAACGTCGCCATGGGCAGCGTCGTCCATGCCGATGAGGCGGCCGGCTGGGATGCGCTTCACGCCCGGTTTGAGATGCACCGGATCAACCACTCGGTTGCGTTCTCCAAGGACGGCGCGTGCACCAATCAGGCGGAGAGCTTCTTCTCCCGCCTGCGCCGCGCAGAGATCGGCCAGCACCACCACATCAGCGGCAAGTACCTCAGCCTCTACGCCGCCGAGATGGCGTGGCGCGAGGATCGCCGCCGGGTGCCGAACGGCGGGCTGTACCATGCCGCTACGGCGGCGGCGTTGGCTCATCCGGTGTCGCGGGTGTGGGCGGGATACTGGCAAAAATAGCTAAGTCAGCCTCAGACATCGGGCGAGGAACGCTGCCGTCGCATATAGTCATATCTTCAAGCTTCCAAATCTTTTTTGGAAACTTTTTCAACAGTCCATTGGAAGCGCCAATAATATTATGATGGCAGGCGTCTCCAGATTCCGAGTCTTTCTGAACTAAGCTGCAAGACACTCCGAGTATAGACGCATCGAATGACCAGAATACTGCCGGACTTGTGGCGATATCTGAGTAGTAGTGCCCAATGTGCTCGCATAAAGGTCTGCCGCTGGCGGCAACGCATTCCTCGCTGATGACGGACGCACCGCTACCGTCTGAGCTGTTTTTGAAGGCGTAATCGACAAAGGATTTTGTCCTGTTATCGTAATGCTCTGGGTCAACGAGTCGTGCGTATTGCATTCTCTGCTGAGAACTTCTTCCATTTTAACTACCAATAGCGCAACCGACTGAGACATCAACAAATTGTCTTCCTCGTAGTCCTCCATGCCTAGCCCATAGATACTAAGAACTGTTTTATAGTTAATCTCTATGCTTAGGGAAAAACATACTCCTTCTTTATAAGCGCGCACCATAATTTCCCCGTCAATTCCCGGAAATGCATCAGTCTCATGAAAGCCAAGGACTTGAAGAATGAACAAATAATCAAGAGCCATACTTACCCGCCTTTCGGAAGGAGGTACTCCCTGTCCATAATGCCATCCGACCACCTTTTTAGCAAAAGACTTTATCTTTTTCTCAGTCCTTAGCTTTGACTGAAAATCATGATTTAGGTCCAGGCTAACTGCATTATAAATGTCATACATTGGTTTTATCCTTTAGCGATTCTCTTTCCATAATTTGTGTGATAGATAGTACATTTTGTCCTGTGTTTTGCTCATAAGCCGAAACCAGCAACAACAGTGCCTCTGCAAATGTCTTTGCCATGACCGGAGACATAATTAACATTGCCAAAGGCCTAGATCCAAACGAAAGTATGCTTGATATCTCTGAATAGCTGACGTTATTTACCACTGCGTTAAAAGTGATCTGGGGCATCGGCAAGGATGACAGTCGGGCAAAAAGCTCCGTGGACTGATCTACGCCGTCGTGCCCTTGCGCCGCATCTCCACCTGACATTGTAGCCGCCTCTCCCAAAATCCTAGATCACATAGCCAGGAACCAAACTGGCCGATATATAAGAAGTTCGCTTAAAAATCTTTAACCGCCGCCACTGACCACGTCACCACCTGTCCCGTACCCTTCTCTGAGAGCACCAACCCTCTCGTACGCTGGTGCTGCAAGGCATGTCCGACCCGCCTAGTCACCATCCGCCGGACCGGCCCATTCTCCCGATCCGCGCTCACCCGGTCCATGACGCGAGCGACTACCTCTTTGGTCGGTAGCGCCTCCCCAGCCTCGCGCAGCACGTCCAGGGCCGCACGGGACCAATGGCTGAACCCGACCAGGTTGGGCGCCCGGTAGCGGATCGGGCGGATGCCGGTCGGGTCTGTGGCCGGCGCGAACACCTGAATGGCGGCATCGAGGCGGGGCAGCGCCAACTCTATCTCTTGAAGTCGGACGCGCAGGCGGATCGCCTCGCCGTCCATCTCAGCCCGGCGCTTCAGCAGCCCGGCCAGCACGTGTTCCGTCATCAGCAGCCCTCGCGAATGAGGGCGTGAGCCTAGCACATGCGTTAGCGGTTACGCATCAGGTGGCTTGGTGTGGCTGCTACCTAAGTCCGCGTTTACTTAAGTAAAGCCGGTCCAGGGGCGGCTCGCCCCTGGCGGGTCTGGGCAGAGCCCAGCCTTACTTTCTTGCTCGGCCTCAGCGCCGCGGCTTCGGCTCGAACCGGTAGGGGCTGTCGCTGGTGGTGAGAGGATCGAGCGCCAGGCGGTGCTCCAGAGGCGGGAACGCCCGGCTGCGGCAGCCCTCGCGCTCGCACAGCCGGCACGACAGGCCGATGCCCACGGTGGCGCGCTCGGTGTCCATGGCGTCGGCGTACACGAGGTCCGGCGCGTGGCCGACGTCGCATCCCATGGCGATGACGTGCACCGGGTTCGGCTCGCCCCACATCGCAGCCGGCTTGCTGACGGTGCGGGCGAAGCACAGGAAGGTGGCGCCGTCGGGAAGCTGGGCGACCTGCACCCGCATCGCGCCCGGCGTGGCAAAGGCCGCGTGCACCACCCAGCGCGAGCACGAGCCGCCGAAGCGCGCGAACGGGAAGCCGGCGGCGGAGAACCGCTTGGTGACGTTGCCGGCGGGATCGACGCGCAGGAAGAAGAACGGCACCCCGCGCGCCCCGGAGCGCTGCAGGCTGGAGAGGCGGTGGCAGGCCTGCTCGAAGCTGACGCAGAACCGGGCTGCGAGCAGCTCGACGTCGTGGCGCAGCGCCTGCGCGGCCTCCAGGAACGGCAGGTAGGGCATCAGCAGGCAGCCGGCGCCGTAGTTGAGCAGGGCGATGCGGATCAGCGCGGCGGCCTCGGTCGAGGAGGGCGCGATCACCGCCAGCTCGGCGTCGACGGCGTCGCGCGCCTCCAGCAGAACGAGCTGGAACGCCATGTGGAAGCCGCGGCTCTCGCGCGGGAGCTGCTCGGACAGGGTGAGCGAGCGCGCAGCCGGGTCGTAGCGGCGCAGCGCGCCCTCCAGCGGGGCGACGCGCACGCTCAGGCCGTGGGTGCGGCGCAGGCGCTCGGCCAGCGCGTGGTTGGTCTCGGACGGGGTGGCCTGGAGCTCTGCGCCGATCGCCTCCGCGGCGGCCTCCATCGCGGAGAAATGGTTGGCGCGCTCGTGGAAGGCGTCGCGCGCCTCCTCGTTGGGCAGCAGGATTCGCCGTCCCGACGGCAGCGCGAGGCCGCTGGCGTCGTCGCGGGCCACGCGCCAGGCGCGGTACAGCGCCAGCACCGCGCGGGCGGCGCCGGGCGAGTTGGCCAGCGACTCGATCTCCGCCTCGCCGACCTGCTCGTTGCCGAGCAGCGGGTCGGCGAACGCCTCGCGCAGCCCGGCCTCGCGCTGGCGCTCCTGCGCGCCGGAGAGCGCCGCGAGGTCGACGCGCAGCACCTCGGCGAGACGGATCAGCAACGCGGCGGTCACGTTGCGCTGGTCGTGCTCGATCAGGTTGAGGTAGCTCGCAGAGATGCCTAGCCGCACGGCGAGCGCCTGCTGCGACATCGCCTGCTCGAGGCGAAGCCGGCGCACCGTGCGTCCGATAAGGGGGCGTGCCATTGCGTGCAGCTTTTACAACTTCACACGGCGGGTTGTGAAGGCCTCGACCTGATTTCGTGCAACCCCCTCGTTCCTCCGCTGCGATATGCGGCAGGTCATGTTAATTGTTGACCACCACCGATTGCCGAGGAGCACCACCGATGACGCCGAGCATGACCTGCAGCCCCGACGGGATGGCCGGCGGCGCCCCCCAGGACCCGAAACGGTTCGAGGGCATCCGCCGCGACTACACGCCCGCCGAGGTCGCCCGGCTGTCGGGCTCGTTCCGCGTCGAGCACACGCTGGCCAGGATGGGCGCCGCCCGCCTGTGGCACCTGCTCAGGACCGAGCCCTACGTGAACACGCTCGGCGCGCTGACCGGCAACCAGGCGATGCAGCAGGTCAAGGCCGGCCTGAAGGCGATCTACCTGTCCGGCTGGCAGGTCGCGGGCGACGCCAACAGCAACGGCGAGATGTATCCGGACCAGTCGCTCTACCCGGTCGACTCGGTGCCGAAGGTCATCACCCGGATCAACAACGCGCTGCGCCGCGCCGACCAGATCGCGCATCTGGAGGGTGACGACACCCAGTACTGGATGGCCCCGATCATCGCCGACGCCGAGGCCGGCTTCGGCGGCGCGCTGAACGCCTTCGAGCTGATGCGCGCGATGATCCACGCCGGCGCCGCGGGCGTGCATTTCGAGGACCAGCTCGCGTCGGAGAAGAAGTGCGGCCATCTCGGCGGCAAGGTGCTGGTGCCGATCAGCCAGCACATCCGCACGCTCAACGCGGCGCGCCTCGCCGCCGACGTCGAGGGTGTGGCCACCGTGCTGCTATGCCGCACCGACGCGCACTCCGCGCAGTTGCTCACCGCCGACGTGGACGAGCGCGACCGCCCGTTCATCACCGGCGAGCGGACGCCCGAGGGCTTCCACCGCATCAAGCCGGGCGTGGGCGTCGACTACGCGATCGCCCGCGGCCTGGCCTACGCGCCGTATTCCGACCTGCTGTGGTGGGAGACGAGCGAGCCGAACCTCGAGGAGGCGGAGCGGTTCGCGAACGAAATCCACGCGCAGTTCCCGGGCAAGATGCTCGCCTACAACTGCTCGCCCTCGTTCAACTGGAAGAAGAAGCTGCCGGACGACAAGATCGCCAGCTTCCAGAAGGCAATCGGCGCGATGGGCTACAAGTTCCAGTTCGTCACGCTGGCCGGCTTCCACAGCCTGAACCACTCGATGTTCACGCTGGCGAAGGGCTACAAGGAGCGCGGCATGGCGGCGTACTCCGAGCTGCAACAGGCCGAGTTCGCGTCCGAAGTCGACGGCTACACCGCGACCCGCCACCAGCGCGAGGTCGGCACCGGCTGGTTCGACGCGGTCGCCACCACTGCGGCGGGCGGCCAATCCTCCACCACCGCGATGGCCGGCAGCACCGAGACCGAGCAGTTCCACGACGCTCCGGCAGCGGCGCAGGTGCCGGGCCACAACTGGGGCTCGGAGGCAGCGGCCGAATAACGACGCCGGGTTTAGGGAGGGTGTCGGGGCGCGGGGGCCAACTCCGCGCCCTTCTCATGCGTGCCGCCCTGATCCGGGTCGTGGCGCCGCTCAGAGGGTCGTGTCGGGCGCGCCCTCGCCGACGTCGTCGTCAGGCACCATCGCGAGCAGAACGACCACGAGCACCAGGACGCCCGCGGCGAGCGTCCCGAGCCCCGCCGTCCAGCCCAGCGTGGGCGCCACGAGGGCCGCGGCGATCACGGCGGTAACGCTGATGCCGCAGAGCACGGTCCGCCGCACCATATTGCCAAAGCCAGTCGCGTCCCGATCCCGCATTGCCCGCTCCACCGGTGTGCTGCGGGACCTGCATAGGGACCAAAGACGAAGAAATCGTTAAGCCGACGGGCGGCCACGCCGGAGGCGAAGACAGCAAGGTTGAGGCTCTGCCTCAAACTCCGCCAAAGGCTCGCCTTTGGAATCCACTCCTTAAGAAAGCGCCGGTCCAGGGGCGGCTCGCCCCCGGCGGGTCTGGGCGGAGCTGGCCAAAGGTTCCGATGGCCCGCTTGGGCCATTGGAATGGGCAGCGGAGGGAGAGCCCAGCCTTGCTTGCTGCGCTTCAGAAGTCGATGCAGCGGCCCTTGCTTTCCCAGTCGCCGTAGCGCGTGGGGTCCTTGCCCTTCGGGCCGCCGGTCTCCTTCGGGGGCTCCGGCCGCTGCGCCGCTGCGCCCGGCGCAGGCGCGGCCGGCGCATCGGGGCTTGCGGGAGAGACGGAGGGGGACTGGTCCGGTGTCTTGCTCATGGCGAGGAGATCGTGACCCGGCCCGCGCAGCGCAAGGCGCTCAGTGGTGCTCGGCTTCCGCCAGGCGCTGCGTGGCGAGCACGTGCCAGGGCGCGTCGGCGGCGCCGGCCCCGAGGGCCTTGCGGTACAGCTCGGCGGACTCGGCGTCCACGTGGCCCTGGGCGCGTGTGGTGGCCTCGGCCACCTCGAAGGCGACGGTGGCGTCGAAGCGGATGCCCAGCGCGCGGCGCCACGCCGCGGCGGCGTCGCCCCAGTGCGTCAGGCTGGCCTCGGCCTGCCCCAGGATCAGGTAGCCCTGGCGCGCCTGGTCCGAGCCGGGCGGCAGCTTCTCGATGCTTTGGCGCAGCTCGGCCAACAGCTCGCCGTCCTTTGCGGCACGGCCGCTCGACGCCGCGAGCCGGGCGGCGAGCGGCGCCGCCGGCAGCTCGGGATGGCCCGCGGAGATCAGGTAGAGCCCCACCGACACGCCCGGCACCAGCAGCAGGGCCGCCACCAGCGGGGCACGGGAGGCACGCACCGGCACGACCTCATCGCGCGCCGCCTCGGCCAGCAGGCGGCGCTGCACCTCCAGCCGGGCGTTGTCGTGGTCGGCAGCGGCGAGGCGGCCGTCGCCCAGGTCGCGGTCCAGCTCGGCGAGCTGCGCCCTGTGCAGCGCCAGCGCGGGGTCGCGCCGGCCGCGCACCGCCACGCCGCCGCGCATCACCCAGGCGACCGGCGCCAGCGACAGCGCGCACAGGCAGGCGATCGCCAGCCACACCATCAGGCCGGCTCGCCCACGCCCGGGCCGTGCACCACGCCCGGGCCGTGCAGCCCGCAGCCGGTCATCGCGCCGCGGTCAGCTCTGCCAGCCTGGCGCGCTCGGACTCGCTGAGCGGCGCGGGGCCGGCGGCGGGCCTGCGCCGCGCCATCCAGGCCGCGCCCAGCCCGGCGAGCAGCGCGAGGAACGGCGAGCCCCACAGCAGCAGCGTGGCGGACTCCAGCGCCGGGCGCAGGCGGACGAAATTGCCGTAGCGCGCCACCATCCAGGCGACCACCTGGGCGTCGGTATCGCCGGCCGCGACACGCTGGCGCACGATCGTGCGCAGGTCGCGGGCGAGGTCGGCGCCGGAGTCCTCGATGCTCTCGTTCTGGCACACGAGGCAGCGCAGTTGCGAGCCGACCTGCTCGGCGCGCGCCTCCTGCGCCGGGTCGCGCAGCATCTCGGCGGGATCGCTCAGCGCGAGCGCGGGCCCGGCGAGCAGGGTCAGCGCGAGGGTGGCGGCAGCGGCGTGGCGCAGGGGCATGTCGTGGTCCGGACTCTGGCTGGAATGACTGGATACGTCGGTTCAGCGGCGGCTGCACCCCATGTGGCCCTGCCCGCCCCGTGCGGCGCACGACGCGCGCCTGCTGCCGTCATCCAAGCCTGCGCAACAGCGGCAGAAGCTGGCCGCGGACGATGTCCGGGTCGAGCGGCCCGGCCCAGTGCCAATGCACGATGCCGGTGCGGTCGACGACGAAGCTTTCCGGCACCCCGGTCAGCCCCCAGTCGATGGCGGCGCGCCCGCTCTGGTCGCGTGCCACCCGGGCGTAGGGATTGCCGTTGTGGCGCAGGAAGTCGGCCGACGCCTCCAGACGGTCCTTGTAGGTGACGCCCCAGATCGACATGCCGGCGCGGGCGAGCTGGGTCAGCATCGGCGCCTCCTGCACGCACGGAATGCACCAGGACGCGAAGAAATTCAGCAGGATCGGGCGCTCCGGCGCCGCCAGCTCGGCCGACGAGAACCCCTGCCCCGCCGAGCCGTCCGGCAGCGGCTGCGCCGGCAGGTCGAACGGCGGGACCGGGTGGCCGACCAGCGGGCTGGGCACGCCGTGCGGGTCGAAGGCGCCGGTGCGCATCCGGTCCAGCATGGTCCAGAACGCCGCCCCGCCTGCCGCCGCGATCCCCAGCGGAGCCAGCATCAGCACGCGGCGGCGGTCGAACGCGATCATGACGTGGACGCTTCAGGACGCAGGCAAGGCCGGGCGCTCCCTCCGCTGCCCATTCCGACGGCCCAAGAGGGCCGTCGGAACCTTTGGGCAGCTCCGCCCAGACCCGCCAGGAGCGAGCCGCCCCTGGACCGGCTTTTCTTAAGTAAAAGTTTCCAAAGGCGAGCCTTTGGCGGGGTCCAGGGGCAGAGCCCCTGGCCTTCCTTGCGTCCGCCCGCCCTCACTCCGCCGCCACGACCATCGAGCGCCGCCGCGCCGGGGCGCCGACGCGCAGCCTGCGGTCCGCCAGCGACAGGGCGCCACCGATCCCCATCACCAGCGCGCCCAGCCAGATCCACGGCGCCAGGATATTGTCGTGCAGGCGCAGCACCGCCGCGCTGTCGCGCTCGTCGCCGAGCACGGCGTAGAGGTCGCGCATCAGGTTGGTGTCGATCGCCACGTCCTCGACGGTCTGGCCCTGGCTGGCAAAGGTGTGACGCGACGGGCGCAGCGTCACCACGGGGTGGCCGCCGCGGCTGACGGCGATGGTGGCGATGCGCGAGGCGAAGTTCGGCCCCGGCTCGTCGGCCAGCGCCTCCAGCGTCCAGGTGTAGCCGGCGACGTCCACGCTCTCGCCGACGCGAACCGCGACGATCCTCTGCTGCGCCAGCGACATGCCCGCGATACCCGCGATGGTCACGCCCATGCCCGCGTGGGCGATCGCGGCGCCGAGCACAGACAGCGGCAGGGCGACCAGGCGCGACCAGCTCGTGGCCAGCGGCACGCGGAACAGCCTGACACGCTCGACCAGCTCGGAGAACGAGCCGAGGATCAGCCACGCGCTGGCCGCGAACGCCAGGGCCGGCAGCACCGCCATGCGGAAGGCGCAGGCGGCGGCGACCGTGGCCGCGATCAGCGCCGCCCACCACACCCGCAGCAGCACCGGGGCGAGCTGCGCCCGCTTCCACGGCATCAGCGGCCCGATCGCCATGAACGCGAACATCGGGATCGCCAGCGGCAGCACGGTCGCGTTGAAGAACGGCGCGCCCACGGAGATCTTCACGCCGAGCAGCAGGTCGGCGAACGGCGGGTACATCGTACCGGTGATGACGACGGCGCAGATCGAGCACAGCAGGATGTTGTTGAGCACCAGCGCGCCCTCGCGCGACACCGGCGCGAACACTCCGCCCGCAGACAGCGTGGGCGCGCGCAGGGCGAACAGCAGCAGCGAGCCGCCGATGACGATGCCGAGCAGCCCCAGGATGAACACGCCGCGCGCCGGGTCGTTGGCAAAGGCGTGCACGGAGTTGAGGATGCCCGAGCGCACCAGGAAGGTGCCGGACAGCGACAGGGAGAACGTGGCGATCGCCAGCAGCACGGTCCAGATCTTCAGGCTCTCGCGCTTCTCGACCACGACGGCGGAGTGCACCAGCGCGGTGCCGGTGAGCCACGGCATCAGCGAGGCGTTCTCCACCGGGTCCCAGAACCAATAGCCGCCCCAGCCCAGCTCGTAGTACGCCCACCACGACCCCAGTGCGATGCCGCAGGTCAGGAAGCACCACGACACCAGCGCCCACGGCCGCACCCAGCGCCCCCAGGCCGCGTCGATCCGCCCCTCCAGCAGCGCCGCCACCGCAAAGGCGAACGGCACCGCGAAGCCGACGTAGCCGGCGTAGAGGATCGGCGGGTGGAAGGCGAGGCCGGGGTCCTGCAGCAGCGGGTTCATGCCGCGCCCGTCGGTCGCCGGCGGCCACACCCGCAGGAACGGGTTCGAGGTCAGGAGCGCAAAGAGCAGAAACCCCGCCGAGGTGCCGCCGAGCACGCCGAGCACGCGCGCGCGCAGCGCCGAGGGCAGGCCGCGCCCGAAGCACGCCACCGCGCCGCCGCACAGGCCGAGGATCAGCGCCCACAGCAGGATCGAGCCCTCGTGGTTCCCCCAGGTGCCGGTGATCTTGTAGAGCAGCGGCTTCGCGGCCGCGCTGTTCTCGGCGATGTTGGCGACCGAGAAATCGTCCGACACCGCGCTCCACACCAGGGCGCCGGCTGCGGCGAGCAGCGCCAGGAGCTGCCCGACCGCGAGGCCGGGTGCTGCCGCCATCAGCCGGGCGTCCGCACGATGCGCGCCGTACAGCGGGATCGCGAACTGCGCCGCGGCCAGGCAGCAGGCGAGTGCCAGGGCGAAGTGGCCAAGCTCGGGGATCATCGTCGGGCCTCGGTCATGGGGAGATGCCTCACGAGCCCCGCGCGGGGCTGGCGGCGAGCGCGGTCCACTCCGCGGCCGGCGGCGGGCCGCCCTGGGAGGGGTCCCAGCGGCCGGACTTCTTCAGAGCGTCGGCGACGTCCCTCGGCATGTAGGCCTCGTCGTGCTTGGCGAGCACGTCCTGGGCGCGGAAGGTGCCGTCGGTCTGCAGGCTGCCGAGCGTGACCACGCCCTGACCCTCGCGGAACAGGTCCGGCAGGATGCCGACGTAGGTCACGGCGATCGCGGTCCTGCCGTCGGTGACGCGGAACGACGCCGCCGGCTGCCCGTCGACGTCGGTGCGGCGCAGGCTGCCGGCCTCGACCATGCCGCCGAGGCGGATGGTGCGGCTGGGCGGCGGCAGGTCCGCCTCGATCTGCGTCGGCGCCATGAAGAACACCAGGTTGCCGCCCAGCGCCGACAGCGACAGCGCCGCCGCGGAGCCGAAGCCGACGCCGCAGGCCAGCACCACCCAAAGCCTGCGACGCTTGCGTGTCATGGGTTCCCCTGCCCCGCCGCGGCCCTCGGGTCCAGCGCGCGCAGCCGCCGTCTGGCCTGGCGCAGCCGCAGCGCGGCACCGACCGAGTATGTCACGACCAGCACGACGGCGAGGCCGTATGACGCGGCGATGAACGGCAGATGCGTCATGCCGCACCTTCTGCAAGCGTGGAGACCGCAAGCGCCGCGTCCGAAAGCCCGGCGTGGCGGGCGACGCCGGCCGCGTCGGGGTGCGCAGCCTGCGCGTCGTCGCGCCGCCCCGCGCCGTCCGCGCGCGCCATCAGCAGGCCGCGCACCCGACGCTCCATCACCGCCGCGCGCAGTCTGGCGCAGACGATCGCCGCGAAGCCGATGGTGAAGCCCAGCGTGGACACCGCCAGCGGCCACAGCATCCGCGAGTCCATGGTCGGCGCGCCGGTCAGGGAGATGCTGGCCGGCTGGTGCAGGGTGTTCCACCACTGCACGCTGAACTTGATGATCGGCAGGTTGATCACGCCGACCAGGGCGAGGATCGCGCCGGCGCGGTGGCCGCGCTGCGGGTCGTCGAATGCGCGCACCAGGGCAATGTGCCCGAGGTAGAGGAAGAACAGCACCAGCACCGAGGTCAGGCGCGCGTCCCACACCCACCACGCGCCCCACATCGGCTTGCCCCACAGCGAGCCGGTGGCCAGGCACAGCGCGGTGATGCCCGCACCCACCGGCCCGATCTCCACGGCGGCGAGGTCCGCCAGCGGGTGGCGCCAGACCAGCGAGGCGAACGAGCACGCCGCGAGCGACGCGTAGCCGGCCGAGGCCAGCCACGCCGCCGGCACGTGGACGTACATGATGCGGACGGCGTCGCCCTGCTGCCAGTCCGCCGGCGAGAGGAACAGGCCCCAGCCCAGCCCGGCCAGAGTCAGCGCCAGGCCGGCGCCGTTCAGCCAGGGCTGCACCCGGCCGCCGAGGCGCAGGAACCGGCCGGGGTTGGCGAACCGGTGCAGCCAGGTCCCGGCGCGGGCGGGTGCGTGCGTGAGGGTCGTGCTTGCGTCCACTTCGCCTACCTGTAGCTGCGCCGCGAAATTGCGAGAAGCCCGGCGAGCGGGCCGCGACCCTCCACGCCGGCCCATGCTGGCGTGTGCCACGCGGCCTCCGGCCCTGCGGCGAGGCTGCCGGATGGTACGGCTGGGTCGAACGGGTGCTGCACGGCTTCGTCCTTCCCTTGGTCGCGGTCCTCGATCGGGGCGTCGCCGGCCTGTGCCGCGCCGGTCCCGCAGGGTTATCGCTGCGTCTTGCTTAGCGTATTGTAGGGGGACGTTGAACAAGGAAGAGTTTCACGCCGATGCTGTTCGCCATCATGTGCACCGACAAGCCGGCGAGCCTGCCGATCCGGCTGGCCACCCGCGACAAGCACATCGCCTACCTGCTGGGCCGCGCCGCCAGCCTGGTGCAGGCCGGGCCCCTGCTCGATCCGGAGGGGCGACCCTGCGGCAGCCTGCTGCTGGTCGAGGCGGAGGACGCCGACGCCGCCCACGCGCTGACCGCAGGCGACCCGTATGCGCTCGCCGGGCTGTTCGAGAGCGTGGTGGTCCGGCCGTTCCGCACCGTGTTCCGCGACGGCGTGCTGGTCGGCTGAGGCCGGGCTGTTGCCCTGGCTGGTGAAGTCGGAGCCGGACAGCTTCTCCTGGGCGCAGCACGCGGCGGCCGGCATCGAGCCGTGGACCGGGGTGCGCAACCACGCCGCGAAGAACAACCTCGCCGCGATGCGCCTGGGCGAGCGGGCGCTGTTCTACCACTCCCGCATCGGCCGCGAGATCGTGGGCGTGGCCGAGGTGGTGCGCGAGGCCTACCCGGACCCGACCGCGGAGCCGGGGCCGTGGCTGTGCGTGGACCTGCGCGCGGTGGGGGCGATGCCGCGGCCGGTGAGCCTGGCGCAGGTCAGGGCGGAGCCCGCGCTGGCGGGGATGGCGCTGGTGCGGCTGTCGCGGCTGTCGGTGGGGCCGGTGAGCGAGGCGGAGTGGCGCCACATCTGCGCGATGGGAGGCTGGGCGGGCTGAGCGAAGCAAGGCCAGGGCTCTGCCCTGGACCCGCCAGGGGCAGCGCCCCTGGACCGGCTTTACTTAAGGAGTGGATTCCAAAGGCGAGCCTTTGGCGGAGTTTGAGGCCCATGCTTGAAGGCAAGGCCTCAACCTTGCCTCTTGCCTGCTCTCGGACTTCCTTTCAGGCCCGCATCTATCCATGATGCCCGCAAGCCGCCGCCAAGGCGGCACTGCCCGGGAGATGCCGATGTCCGCCGACGCCCTGTACCACGTCAAGCCCGCGCTGGCCGCGTCCGCCCACGTCAACGCCGAGCGCTGCCGCCTGATGACCAACCACGCCAGCCTGGAGCCGGACGCGTTCTGGGCCGAGGAGGCGCGCCGCATCGCTTGGATGCGCGAGCCGGCCACGATCCGCGACGTGAGCTTCGGCAGCGGCGTGGCGCCCGGCGCGGACGACGTGTGGATCCGCTGGTTCGCGGACGGGACGCTCAACGCCTCGGTGAGCTGCCTCGACCGCCACCTCGCGGAGCGCGGCGACCAGGTCGCGATCATCTGGGAGGGCGACGACCCCGACACGCAGCGCCACGTCACCTACCGCGAGTTGCACGCAGAGACCTGCCGGCTCGCCAACGCGATGACCGCTTTGGGCGTCCGGCGCGGCGATAGGGTGACGATCTACCTGCCGATGGTGGTCGAGGCCGCGGTCGCCATGCTGGCCTGCGCGAGGATCGGCGCGATCCATGCGATCGTGTTCGGCGGGTTCTCGCCGGACAGCCTCGCCGGGCGCATCCAGGACTGCGGCTCGACGCTGCTGATCACCGCCGACGAGGGCCGCCGCGGCGGCCGCCGCGTGCCGCTCAAGACCAACGCCGACGCGGCGCTGGCGTCTTGCCCCACGGTCGCCAACGTCATCGTGGTCGCGGTGACGGGCGGCGCGGTGCCGATGCGGGACGGGCGCGACCACGCCTACGCCGAGCTGCTCGCCAACGCGGCGCCCGACTACGCGCCCGTGGAGATGGGGGCGGAGGACCCGCTGTTCATCCTCTACACCTCGGGCAGCACCGGCAAGCCGAAGGGCGTGATCCACAGCACCGGCGGCTACATGGTGTGGGCCAGCTACACCCACGAGCTGGTGTTCGACTACCGGCCGGGCGAGGTCTACTGGTGCACCGCCGACGTGGGCTGGGTCACGGGGCACACCTACATCGTCTACGGCCCGCTGGCGAACGGGGCGACGACGCTGATGTTCGAGGGCGTGCCGTCGTGGCCGGACAGCTCGCGCTTCTGGCAGGTGGTCGACAAGCACCGCGTCAACATCTTCTACACCGCGCCGACCGCGATCCGCGCCCTGATGCGCGACGGCGACGGCCCGGTGAAGAGCACGTCGCGCGAGAGCCTGCGCGTGCTCGGCAGCGTCGGCGAGCCGATCAACCCGGAGGCGTGGCACTGGTACTACGAGGTGGTCGGCGGCAGCCGCTGCCCGATCGTGGACACCTGGTGGCAAACCGAGACCGGCGGGATCATGATCTCGCCGCTGCCGGGGGCCACCGCGCAGAAGCCCGGCTCCGCGACCCTGCCGCTGCCGGGCGTGAGCCCGGTGCTGGTCGACGCGGAGGGCCGGGAGCTGGAGGGCGTCGCGGAGGGCAACCTGTGCATCGCCGAGAGCTGGCCCGGGCAGGCGCGCACCCTGTACGGCGACCACGCGCGCTTCGTGCAGACCTACTTCTCCACCTACCCGGGCAAGTATTTCAGCGGCGACGGGGCACGGCGCGACGCCGACGGCTACTGGTGGATCACCGGGCGGGTGGACGACGTCATCAACGTCTCCGGCCACCGCATGGGCACCGCCGAGGTGGAGAGCGCGCTCGCCTCCCACCCCAAGGTGTCGGAGGCCGCCGTCGTCGGCTTCCCGCACGACATCAAGGGCCAGGGCATCTATGCCTACGTCACGCTGACCGCCGACGAGGAGCCGACCGAGGCCTTGCGCAAGGAGCTGGTCGCGTGGGTGCGCAAGGAGATCGGCCCGATCGCGGCGCCCGACATGATCCAGTGGGCGCCCGGCCTGCCCAAGACCCGGTCCGGCAAGATCATGCGGCGCATCCTGCGCAAGATCGCGGCCGGCGAGACCGACGGGCTGGGCGACACCTCCACCCTGGCCGACCCGGGCGTGGTCGACGAGCTGGTCACCACCCGCTCCGCCTGATCGGGCCGGGCATCGACCTGCAAGGCAAGCAAGGCTGGGCTCTCCCTCCGCTGCCCATTCCAATGGCCCAAGAGGGCCATCGGAACCTTTGGGCAGCTCCGCCCAGACCCGCCAGGGGGAAGCCCCCCTGGACCGGCTTTACTTAGTACTGGATTCCAAAGGCGAGCCTTTGGCGGAGTTTGAGGCAGAGCCTCAACCTTGCCTGCTTCCTCGCCACGGAGCCGCCGTCATCGGCCGCAGGGCGGCGAGGCCCGTTGGTCAATTGGTCATGTTTGCGTGCGACACTCCGGGTTCGAGAGGCAGGATACTCCTCACCGGACCGGCGGGGATGTGCACCCGGAAGGCGCCTGATGTCACAACGGCTTCCCGAAAGCGTCGGTGACCGGAGCAGGCACTCCCACGCGGACCGCGCGACGCTGCCGCAAGGCTTCCCGGGCCACGAAAGGGCGGCAGCACCGGGCCCTGCGGCGGAGCGGGACGGGCAAGGATCGCAGGCCGGCCGGCTGGAGCAGCTCCTCGTCGCGCCGTTCCGGGTGGCCGTCGTGCCGGTCGCCACCTGGACCCCCGACAAGCCCTGCGTGCCCGGCACCGCGCTGCCGCTGCTGCTGGCGCTCGTCCGCGCGGAGTTCGGCGAGCAGGCTGCGGAATTCGACGTGGCGGCGGCCGAGGCACGTACCCCCGCCGCGATGCTCGCGCTGGGCGGACGACTCTGGCCCGCGGCGGGGCGCGTGCTGGCAGCGGCGACGTGCCCGCCGCGCTGGGTGTCGGAGGCCGGGCTCTGCGTCGCGGACGTCGAGGCGGTTCGCACCGCGGTCGCGCAGCTCCTCCTGTGCGCGCCCCGCCTGGAGACCTTCGTCGCGCAGTGCGATCCCGCCCGTCCGCCGCCGGAGCCGCGCCACGTCCGGGCCCTGCTGGACGAGCTGGCCCGCGTCGGAGCACCCGGCTTCCGCCTCGGCCTCGTCGTCCTGCTCAGGCGCTGCCCGCGGCAGGAGAACCTCGCGGCGCTGGCGCTGTCCACGGGACGCAGCAACGACGATCTCCAGGAAGCCGCGTCCTCCGCCGCGACGCACGTCCTAGACGCCGCCGTGGCCTACCACCAGAACTCTGCCCAGGCCGCTGCCTCGAAGGACGGCGGGACCCTGTCTCCCCCACCGCGCGAGCTGGCGCAGGAGATCGTGCAGGTCGCCGCCCTGACCAGGTGCCTCGACGCGATGGCGGCGTTGCGGCCGTTGTCACGCATCCAGCGCGAGGTCGTCCGCAAGCGGGTGATCCTGCAGACCGTGTGCCTCGACCGCTTCGAGGCCTGCATCGACAGGCACCTGCTGCGTCCCCTGGCCGCTGCGGAGTCCAACGGCCCGGAGGGGATCGCAGCCCTTGCCCGGACCGCGGCCGAGCTGGGCGAGGTGGCCGCGGCGCTGCGCCAGCTCGGCGACCGCCACGGCACGGAACGCGCGGTCCAGAAGGCGGGGCAGCAGGTGCGGGCGCTTCTGGGCGGGCTGGACCCGGACGGCGCGCTGACGCAGCCGCTGCTCGCATGTCTGTCCGGCGCGCGATGCTGAGCCGGTTGGTGTCAGCGGCGGTCGGGATCGTCGCGGTGGCACTGGTCGCCTGCTCGGACCTTGCGCTCGCGGCGGAAGATGCCGGCTCCGCGTTCCTGCCCGGCACGCTGGTGAGCGCCAACCACCTGGCGGTGGCCTGCGCGACCGAGGAGGCGGAAAAGAAGTTCACCCCGCAGGGGTTTCCCGACTCCGCCGTCTTCCTCACTAGGATGACGCAAGCGAACTGCAAGGCGATTGCGCCGGACACGCGCCTCGTGGTCCTCAGCCTGATGGAGTCTGGCGTGATGCTCGTCCGGCCAGCAAGCGGTTTCTCAGACACGTTCATGGTCCTCGCGCGCGACTTCAGCGTCGTGCGCCAGCCGGCCTAGGAACAGGCAAGGTTGAGGCTCTGCCTCAAACTCCGCCAAAGGCAGGCCTTTGGAATCCAATACTTTAAAAGAAAGCCGGTCCAGGGGCGGCTCGCCCCTGGCGGGTCTGGGCAGAGCCCAGCCTTGCTTTCTTACGGAGCGGCCGTCACGCGACCTTGGAGTGGATCAGCGCGACCATGTCGCCGACGCATGCGACCTTGTCGATCTCCTTGGAGCGCAGCCGCACGCCGAAGCGCTGCTCCACCGCCACGATGATCGCCACCATGGCCACCGAGTCCCAGCCCTTCACCTCGCCCGCCGTGGTCTCGGGCCGCAGCGTGATCGCGTCGTCGTCGAGCGACTCGCGCACGATCTCGGTGAAGCCCTCGGTGATCTCCGCCTCGGTCATCAGTAGGCTCCTTCGGCTATCTGCATGAACAACGTCTCCGCCTCGAACCCCGCGAGCGGCAGGGCATAGAACGCCGCGCCCGCACCGGCGTCGCCTGCCGCGTCCGGCGGCGGCTCGATCGCCGAGAAGCCGAGGCGCGGGTAGTGCTCGCGCACCATCTCGTTCTTCGCCGTCGGCCGGTACTCGCCCACCAGCCGCGCCGCCCCGAGCCTGCGCGCCTCCTGGGCGATCAGCATCAACGTCGCCGCCTCCACCTGCCGCCCGAGCACGCGGCAGCTCATCACCCAGGAATGGACCAGCAGGTCCGCGCCATCGGCGGACAGCCGCCCGATCACCAGCGCGATGATGCCGTTGTCGCCGAACTTGTCGATCAGCCGCAACTGGAGCCCGAACTGCCGCGGGTCCTCGATCACCGCGGCGATGTCAGCGTCGGTGGTGCGGATCGTGGTCAGGTTGAACTGGTTGGTCTTGTTGAAGAGCTGCACGATCCGCGCCAGCCCCACGCGGTCGAAGCGGTTCCACACCAGCTTCATCTCCAGCGAGCGCAGATACGCCGGCAGGTCGGTCGCCGTCTCCGCCAGCGCCGCGCGCTCGCGGTTCTCCTGGTACTGCGCGGTGCGCTTGCGATCGTCGGCGGTGATCGCGAGCATGTCGAAATACCCGGCGTCGGCCAGCATCTGCGGCACCAGCGCCGGGTCGTCCTCCGGGAACTCCGGGATCGCCACCTCGGGCAACTCGCCGCGCACCAGGTTGCGCTCGAACGGGTTGTCGTCGAGGAACACCAGCGAATCCAGGCCGATGTTCAGCTCGCGCGCGATGCGGCGCAGGTTGGTCGCCTTGTCGTCCCAGTTGGCGACGAAGCTCGCGATGTCGTCGCGCCGCAGCACCATCTCCGGGTGCTTCTCGAACGGCTGCAGCGCGTTGGCCTCGTCGTTCTTCGAGCACACCGCCAGGATCACCCCGCGCCCGGCGAGCCGCTTGGCATGCGCCTGCAACGCCGCGAACGCCTCGCCGGAGGCGTTGCCCTGGCCGATCTCGATGCCCTCCAGCCCGTCGTCGCCGATCACCCCGCCCCACAGCGTGTTGTCGAGGTCGAGCACCAGCGCCTTGCGCGAGCGCCCGCGGAACGCCGCCAGCAGGTTGCCCACCATCTCGCCGAACACCGGGGCGGCAGCGCCGCCGATCTCCTGCTTGGCGTGGTGCCACACCGCCGGGTCGTGCCACGCCGTCAGCCCGAACCGCGCCGCGCGCTCGTCCACCGCCAGCAGGTGCACGCCGGCCGCGTCCGCCGCCGGCCGCAGCGCCGCGTTGAGCCGCGCGATGAAGCCGGACTGCGACGCGCCGAGCCGATGCTCGTTGTCGCCCATCAGCTTCGGCAGCACCGGCAGCGCCGCCTGCTGGATCACCGTGGCGCCCATCGCCTGCGCCGCCTGCCAGAGCTGGCGCAGATCGTCGAGCGTCGTCGCCAGCACCCGCTCCGCTTCCGCCTCGTCCGCCCCGGCCGGCAGCCCGGCCGCGAGATGGCGCGCGTCGAGGCACAGCAGCACCACGTCGGGCCGGAATTCTGCCAGCTCCGGCGCCGGCTGCATCAGCTCCTGGCGGTACTGCCCGTACTCGCCCTCGTGCACGCTGACGTGCAGGCCGCGACGCAGCGCCGCCACCCTGATCGCCGGCACCAGGTGCGCCAGCGTGGACGACCCCAGCACCGCGAGGCGGATCGGCGGCGCGGCGAGGCCGGACTCCGGCGGCTCGGGGAAGCGCCGCCGCAGCAGGCGGTCGAGCCGTCCGGTGGCGAGCGGGTCAAGCCTGGCGCGGGCCAGCAGCACCAGCGCGGGCCAGTCCGCCTCTCCCGCCGCCTTCAGGCGCTCGGACCAGTCGGCCTCGACGGGAAGCCAGGCAAGGTCGGTCAGTGCCATGGGTGCTCCTCATGTTCCTCAGCGAGGGTTGTACGCAGGACTGCCCGCATCGGCCAGCGACAATGGGACGCAGCAGGACAACGACGCCAGAGGCTCCGCCGCTGCACTCCTGCGGCAGTGCGCCCTGAAAATCCACCTTTCAGGTAAACGATCCCCGAAGATGCTACTCTCGAAAAGAGTGGTCCCGGCTAAGCCCGGCCCTGCCTGGGTGGTATCTTGATCCGCAAGGCCAGGGCTCTGCCCCATGGCTTGGAAGCGGGGACCCGCTGGGGGCAGCGCCCCCAGACCCGCATCCGATCAGTCCCGCGGCACACACGCGGTGTCGTGGCCGTGGGGCGGCAGGACGTTCCCGGAAGGCGAGCGACTGGCAGGTCGAGGACAGATCCCCTGCTCCGGCGGGCGTACCGCCGGAGCGCCGGCCTCGATTGCCGTCCCCGGGACCGCCTCGCTCAGGCAGGCTTGCGCAGCCAGCCCGGGGCAGGCGCGGGCTTGCTCATCTCGACGCGGGCCTCGTCGAGCAGCCGGCGCTCGTTGCGCTTGACGAACACCAGTCCCGCCACGAGCGCCACGGCGCCGACCACCCCGAGCACGGCGCCGACCGGGCCGCTGACCCGCCTCACCGCGTCGCCCAGCACGTAGGCGCCGAACCCGTACAGCGCGGTCCAGCCGATGCCGCCGAGCGCGTTCCACATCAGGAAGCTGTGCCAGGCCATCTGGTTGGCGCCGGCGAGCAGCGCCACGAAGGTGCGCAGCACGGCGACGAAGCGGCCCAGGAACACCACCCTGCCGCCATAGCGCCGGAACAGGTAGCGGCCCAGCTCCAGCCGCTCCTCGCTCAGCCCGATCCTGCGGCCGAAGCGCGCCAGCACCCGGAAGCCGACGCTGCGGCCGATGAGGTAGCCGATCTGGTCGCCGACGATGGCGCCCACGGCGGCGACGGGCACGATGACGAAGATGTCGAGCCGGTGCGTGGCGGCGGCATAGAGGGCGGCGGCGATCATCAGGCTCTCGCCCGGCAGCGGCAGCCCGGTGGCCTCCAGCATCACCCCGAGCCCGACCACCACGTAGCCGTATTGCGCGAACAGATGGTCCAGCCCGTGCAGCGAGAACAGTTCCAGCGCCGTCAGCCCTGCAGGAACGGGTTGGAGCGCCGCTCCGCCCCGATCGTGGAGGAAGGCCCGTGCCCGCACAGGAACGCCACGTCGTCGCCAAGCGGCAGCAGCTTGCCGGCGATCGCCGCCAGCAGCGCCTCGGTGTCGCCGTAGGGAAAATCCGTGCGCCCCACCGAATCGTGGAACAGCACGTCGCCGACCAGCGCGAATCGCCCCGCCCTGTCGAACAGCACCACCGAGCCCGGCGTGTGCCCCGGGCAGTGCAGCACCTCCCAGGCGCGGCCGGCCGCCTGCACGAATTCGCCCTCGGCGAGCCAGCGGTCCGGCACGACGTTGCGCATCGCCACGCCGTACTGGCGTCCCGCCGCCTCCAGCCCGTCGAGCAGGAAGGCGTCGCGCCGGTCCGGCCCCTCGATCGGCACGGCGCGTCCCGGCGTGCGGGCGCGCAGCCGGTCGCGCAGCTCCGCGGCGCCGCCGGCGTGGTCGAGATGGCCGTGGGTCAGCAGGATGCGGTCCGGCGTCACGCCGTGCCGGTCCAGCGCGGCGAGGATGCGCTCCACGTCGCCGCCAGGATCGACCACGCAGGCCTCGCCGCTGTCCGCGTCCCACAGGATCGCGCAATTCTGCCCGAACGGCGTCACCGGAACGATCGCCTGCCTGAGTTCGCCCACCGTGACCTCCCGTGCCGCCGCCCCCATGTTACAGCCCCGGCCCGCGAAGGCCAGCGCTCCGGCCAGACCCCGGGCCAGGCCATCGTGCCCGCACCAACCCCATGTCGGCAGGACCGAAGCTGCCGCCAGCTCCCATTCCCTGCCGAGGCCCGCCATGAACCGACAGGACCACCGCGTAACGGTGGAGCGCGACGTGGTGCTGCTCGGCGCCGGGCACGCCCACGTCACGGTGCTGCGCGCCTTCGGGATGCGGCCGATCCCCGGCGTGCGGCTGACCCTGGTCACGCCGCAGCCCGAGTCCGTCTACTCGGGGATGCTGCCGGGCGTGGTGGCGGGGCTGTACCGCGCGGAGCAGGCGCGGATCGAGCTGTTTCCCCTGGCCCGGTTCGCGGGCGCGCGGGTCTTCCTGTCCACGGCCACCGGGATCGACCTCGCGCGGCGCGAGGTGCTCTGCGACGGACGGCCGCCAGTGCCGTACGATCTGCTGTCGCTCGACGTCGGCGCCACGCCGCGCATCGCCGACGTGCCCGGCGCATCGTCGCACGCGATACCCCTGAAGCCGATCGGCGGCCTGCTGGCCCGGATCGACGCGATCCTGGACCGGGCGCGGGCGCGCGGCGGCGCGGCCCGCGTCGCGGTGGTGGGCGGCGGCGCCGGCGGCACCGAGCTGGCCTTCGCGCTCGCCCGGCGGCTGCGCGAGGCCGCGGCCGGGGCGCCCACCGAGGTGATCCTCCTGACGGGCTCCGGCCTGCTGCCCGGCTTCGCGGCGGGCGCACGCCAGCGGGTGCGCGCCCTGGCCGCGGCGGCGGGCCTGGTGATCCGCGACGTGCGCGCCCTCGGCGTGGAGGCGGCCAACCCCGCGCCAGGGCGCCGCGAGACGGCCGGGGACCGCGGCGACCGCCAGCCGGGCACCAGGCGCGTGCTGCTGGACCACGGCGCGAGCCTGGAGGTCGACGAGGTGGTGTGGGCGACGCAGGCCACCGCGCCCGCCTGGCTGCGCGACACCGCCCTGGCGCTGGACCCCGACGGCTTCGTCGCCGTGGACGCCACGCTGCGCGCGGACGGCCATGCCGACGTGTTCGCGGCCGGTGACGTGGCCTCGTTCGCGCCGCGCGGCCTGCCGAAGTCCGGGGTCTACGCGGTGCGCGCCGGCCCGGTGCTGGCGCACAACCTGCGCGCCACCCTGCTGGGCCGTCCCCTGCGCCGGTTCCGGCCGCAGCGCCACGCGCTCTACCTGCTGTCCACCGGGGCACGCCACGCCGTGGGCACGCGCAACGGCGTCACCCTGGAAGGCGACTGGCTGTGGCGCTGGAAGGACCGGCTGGACCGCCGCTTCGTGGACCGCTTCAACGTCCTGCCGACGATCACCCCGCAGGGCTTGCCCGCCTCGCCCCTGGCCGCGCTGGCGGACGCTGGCTGTGCAGGACCGCCCTTCGCGACGCCGGGGCGCGATGCCGCCGCCACCGACGGGATGCGCTGCGGCGGCTGCGGCGCCAAGGTGGCCGTCGACGTGCTGGCGCGCGCGGTGGGCGGGCTGCGTCCGTTCCCGCGCGCCGAGGTGCTCGCCGGCCTCGACGCCGCCGACGACGCCGCGGTGGTGGATTGCGGCGGCCCGCGCCTGCTGGTGCACAGCGTCGACCAGTTCCGCGCCATCGTCGATGACCCCTACCTGTTCGGCCGCATCGCCGCCACGCACGCCCTGTCCGACCTGTTCGCGACCGGCGCCGAGCCGCACACCGCCCTCGCTCTGGCCACCCTGCCGTACGGTCCGCCGCGCAAGGTCGAGGCGGAGCTGTCCGCCCTGATGCGCGGCGCCAACGAGGTGCTGGCGGAGTGCGGCTGCACCCTGGTCGGCGGCCACAGCGCCGAGGGCGCGGAGCTGGCGCTCGGCTTCGCGGTCAATGGCCTCGCCGCGCGCGACGGCGCGGTGCTGCGCAAGGCCGGGCTGCGTCCGGGCGACGCCCTGGTGCTGACCAGGCCGCTCGGCACCGGCACGCTGCTCGCCGCCGACATGCGCGGCCGGGCGAAGGGGCGCTGGGTGGCCGCCGCGGTCGCGCACATGCAGCGCACGAACCGGGCCGGCGCCGCCGTGCTGCGCGCGCACGGCGCCGTCGCCGCCACCGACGTCACCGGCTTCGGGCTTGCCGGGCACCTGCTGGAGATGCTGCGCGCGTCCGGGCTGGACGCCGAGCTGCGGGCGGAGCGCGTGCCGCTGCTGGACGGGGCGCTGGAGACCGCCGCGATGGGCCTGCTCTCCTCGCTGCACCCCGCCAACGAGCGGCTCGGCGACGTGGTCCTGGGCGAGCCCGGCCTGCACCGCGACCTGCTGTTCGACCCGCAGACCTCGGGCGGGCTGCTGGCCGGCGTGGCGCAGGGGCAGGCCGCCGCCTGCGTCGCGGCACTGCACGAAGCGGGCGACGCCGCTGCTGCCGTGGTGGGGCGTGTGACGGCACGGACGGGGGACGCATCGCGGATCAGGCTGGTCGGCGGCTGAGCGGAGCAAGGCCGGGCTCCGCCCAGACCCGCCAGGGGCGAGCCGCCCCTGGACCGGCTTTACTTAAGTAAATGTTTCCAAAGGGCTCGCCCTTTGGCGGAGTTTGAGGCAGAGCCTCAACCTTGCTGTCCTGTCCTCAAGGCCGCGCCAGACCGCGCCGCCTACCTTCTTGGTCACCCACCATTTGGTGTTCTCGGCCGCGGCAACACTGGGGTCGCGCCGGGGTTAGCACGGCTTCACCGAGGCTGTCGGAGTGAGGACCGGGAGAACGGCTCGTGTTTGTGCTGCTGGTGGAGGACGAGGCCATCATCCGCGAGATCATGGCCGAGAGCCTGACGGATGCCGGCTACGGGGTGATCGAGGCGGGGACCGGGGACGAGGCCATCGCGCTGATCCGCAGCCACGCCCATGAGTTCGGCATCGTCGTGACCGACTTCCACATGCCCGGCGCCGCCACCGGCGCCGACGTGGCGGCCTGCCTCGGCGTGGAATATCCCGGCCTTCCCGTGGTGATCGCCTCGGGACGGCCGGACGTGTTCAAGACGGGGTGGCAGACCAGGCTCGGCTACGGGCTGCTCCGCAAGCCGTATGTCCCGCGCGACCTCGTGGCGATCATCCGGCAGATGACGGGCAAGCCACTCCCACCTTCCTAGCACGGCGCGGCCGGCAGACGACGCGCGCGTCGTCGTGCCTGCTCGCGCGCCGTCAGCCCGCGGCGGCCTCCGGCGGCACGCTGCGCTTGCGCTCGATCACGTCCCAGATCGCTGCGGACAGGTCCACGCCGTCGAAGCGCGCGATCTCCTGCAGCCCGGTCGGCGAGGTGACGTTGATCTCGGTCAGCCAGTCGCCGATCACGTCGATGCCGGTGAAGATCAGCCCCTGCGTGCGCAGCACCGGCGCGATCGCGCCGCAGATCTCGCGGTCGCGCGCCGTCAGCACCGACAGCTCCGCCCGCCCGCCGACATGCATGTTCGAGCGTGCCTCGCCCTGCGCCGGTACCCGGTTGATCGCCCCCATCGCCACGCCGTCCACCAGGATGATGCGCTTGTCGCCCCGCCGCACCGCCGGCTCGTAGCGCTGGATCATCAGCGGCTCGCGAGAGCGGGCGAAATGCATCTCCAGCAGCGAGGCCAGGTTCTCGTCGTCCTGCCGGATACGGAACACCCCGGCGCCGCCGTTGCCGAACAGCGGCTTGACGATGATGTCGCGGTGCTCGGCGCGAAAGTCGCGGATCGCGTCCAGGTCCCACGTCACCAGCGTCGGCGGCATCAGCTCGGGAAAATGCGTGACCAGCAGCTTCTCCGGCGCGTCGCGCACCGACTTCGGGTCGTTGACCACCAGGGTGCGCGGGTGGATGTGCTCCAGCATGTGGGTGGCCGTGATGTAGGCCATGTCGAACGGCGGGTCCTGGCGCATCAGCACCACGTCCATCGTCGAGAGATCGAGCGTCAGCGCGCTCTCGAACGCGAAATGCGCACCCCGCTCGCGCCGCACCGTGACCGGCCGCGCCCGCGCGGTCAGCCGCTCGGTGCGCGCCGCGCCGGGCGAAGCCTTGCCCTCGCGCAGCGCCATGCCGCGCACGTCGTAGTGCCACAGCGCGTGGCCGCGGCGCTGCGCCTCCAGCATCAGCGCGAAGGTGGAGTCGCCGTCGATGTCGATGGCCTCGATGGGGTCCATCTGGACCGCGACCCTGAGCGCCATGCCGGCCTCCCTTGGTTGAACAGCCATGCCCTGATGCATCGACCTGCCAGCAAGCAAGGCCGGGCTCTCCCTCCGCCGCCCTTCCAACGATCCAGGCGGATCGTCGGAACCTTTGGCAGCTCCGTCCGGACCCGCCCCTGCTTCAAGACGAGGGCGAGCCGCCCCTGGACCAGCCTTGTTTAAGCAAGTGGATTCCAAAGGCGAGCCTTTGGCGGAGTTTGAGGCAGAGCCTCAACCTTGCCTGCTTCGCCCTGTCACTTCAGCAGCGACATCAGCATCCGGCCGTCCGGGCTGCCCATCTCCGCCTTGTCGACCGTGCCCTCGCCGTCCTTGTCCGCGGCCTTGAACTGATCCTCGACCAGCTTGAGGTACTCCGCCTTGTCCAGCGTCGCGTCGCTGTCGGCGTTGGCCTGCGCGAACGCACCCGGGCTGACCCGCTTCGCCAGCTCCTTGCGGCTCAGCGTGCCGTCATGGTCGCGGTCCAGCTTGTCGAACCGGTAGGCCGCGGCGCTCTTCGCCTCCGCCAGGCTGAGCGTGCCGTCGTGGTCCAGGTCGAACTCGCCGTGGTCGTAGCCGCCCTGGATGCTGTTCTCCGGCTTGTCGGCCAGGGTCTCGGTCGAGTCGGTGGACTGCCCCGCGACAGGCGTCCGCGCGGTGGGAGCGGCGCTCTGCGCCTGCGCGGCGGTGGCGCTGCCCGCGATCAGCAGGGCGGCGGAAAGCATCTGGGTCACACGCAACTCGGTTCTCCTGGGATGAGCCGGCCACGCCGGCATATGGGCGTCCGGCCGCCGTGCCGGACCGCGCGGCGCCGCCTGTCGCCGTCGTGAACACCGGGCACGCGAACTGGTTGCGGCGTCTCGTGGAGGTTGCCCGACGACATCGGCAGCCTGCGAGGCTGACTCACGGGCCACGTCAGGCGGAGACGCGCTCACTGGCACGTGGGCCGCCACAGAACGCAGCTGCCCGGCTTCATGAGGAGGGCAGCGTCAGGCCTGATGCGACGCCCACGCTGGTAGCGGCGGACGGATTTGAACCGCCGACCAAGGGATTATGATTCCCCTGCTCTACCACTGAGCTACGCCGCCATCCACGCGAGGAGGCGCAGATACCGCCTCCGCCCTACGGACGTCAACCGGCAGCAAGGCAGCAAGCAAGGCTGGGCCCTCCCTCCGCTGCCATTCCAACGATCCAAGTGGATCGTCGGAATCTTTGGCAGCCACGCCCAGACCCGCCAGGGGCGAGCCGCCCCTGGACCGGCTTCTCTTAGGCAATGGACGCCAGAGGCCTGCCTCTGGCGGATGAGGCAGAGCCTCAACCTTGCTTCCTGCCTAGCCCCGCAGCCGCCGCGCGCACGAAGCCTCCGCCCAGCACCCGCGAGCCCGCGTAGAACACGCAGGCCTGCCCTGGCGCCGCCAGCGCCGCCTCATCCAGCGTCACCGTCGCGCCGTCCGCCGTGGCGACCACCTCCGCGCCGCGCAGCCCGTCGCGCGCCCGCAGCCGCACCTCGCAGCGCAGCCGCGGCCCAGGCTCCACCAGCCAGTTCACCTCGCGCAGCGCCACCTCGCGCGTGCCCGCATCGCGCGGCCCCACCACGACCCTGCGCCGCGCCGCGTCGAGCGCCACCACCACCTGCCGCTCGCCGCCCACCTGCGCCGCGTCCCCCAGCCGCCGGCCCTGCCCCACCGTGTAGCCCGCCACCCCGCCGTGCCGCCCGAGCACCCGCCCGTCCGCGCCGACGATCTCCCCCGGCTCCGCGGCGTCCGGCCGCAGCGCCATCACCAGCGCGTCGTAGCGCCCGTCCGGCACGAAGCACAGGTCCTGGCTGTCCGGCTTGGCCGCCACCGCCAGCCCGAGCCGCTCCGCCTCCGCGCGCACCGCCGCCTTGTCCGCGAACCCGCCCAGTGGAAACCGCAGCCGCTCAAGCTGCGCCCGGGTGGTGGCGAACAGGAACCAGCTCTGGTCGCGCGCCAGGTCCGCCGGCCGGTGCAGCTCCGGCCCGCCCGCGCCCTCGACCCTGCGCACGTAATGCCCGGTCGCCAGCGCGTTCGCCCCCAGCTCTCGCGACAGCGCCATCAGGTCGGTGAACTTCACGCCCTGGTTGCAGCGGATGCACGGCACCGGCGTCTCCCCCGCCGCGTAGGAGTCGGCGAACGCCTCGATCACGCTGGAGCGGAACCGCGCCTCGGCGTCGATCACGTAGTGCGGGATGCCGATGCGGTCGGCCACGTCGCGCGCGTCGTGGATGTCCTGCCCGGCACAGCACGCGCCGCGCCTCTTCGCGGCAGCACCTTGGTCATAGAGCTGCAGCGTCGCGCCGATCACCTCGTGGCCGGCCTCGTGCAGCAGGGCGGCGGCGACCGAGCTGTCCACCCCGCCCGACATCGCGGCGACGATACGCATGATGCCCCCAGGAGAAAGCAGGGCTGGGCTCTGCCCAGACCCGCCAGGGGCGAGCCGCCCCTGGACCGGCGCTATTCAAGAACTTTGCTTACCGTGTGCCGGTCCAGGGGCGCTGCCCCTGGCGGGTCCCCGCTTTCAGGACATGGGGCAGAGCCCTGGCCTTCCTTGCTTCAGCCCCCGGCGTTGCGCGTCCCCGCCGGCAGCGCCACCACCAGCCCGTCCAGCGCGCTGGTCATCACGATCTGGCACCCCAGCCGCGACGTCTTCTGCAGCCCGAAAGCGAGGTCGAGCATGTCCTCCTCGTCCTCCGTCGGCTTGGCCAGGCGCGCGAACCAGCCGGGATCCACCACCACGTGGCACGTCGAGCACGCCAGCGAGCCCTCGCAGGCACCCTCGACGTCGACGTCGTGCTTGTGGGCGATCTCCAGCACCGACAGCCCGAGCGGAGCGTCGACCTCGCGCCGCGAGCCGTCACGCTGGACAAAAATCATCGTTGGCATGGCTCAGGCCCCGGCCTCTGCGGTTGCTTGGGCGAGGCGTCGGTGCGCCGCGATCAGCGCGTCCGACGCCTCCTCCACATCGGCGGCCGAAGTAGTGCGTCCCAGACCCACGCGCAAGCTCCGCAGGGCCGCGTCCCGGCCCAGTCCCATCGCCGTCAGCACCGCGCTCGGCGTCACCTCGGCCGAGGTGCAGGCCGACCCGGTGGACAGCGACAGCGACGGGCACGCCCGGATCAGCGCCAGCGCGGCTGCGCCGGGAAACGTCAGGTGCAGGTTGCCGGCGAGCCGGTGGCGCATCGACCCGTTGACCACCAGGCCGGGGATCGCCGCCCGCAGCCGCTCCAGCATCCGCCCCCGCAGCGCCGCCAGCCGCTCGGACTCCGCCGCCATCCCCGCCTGCGCCAGCCGGCACGCGACCCCGAAGCCCGCCACCAGCGGCGTCGGCAGCGTGCCCGAGCGCAGCCCGCGCTCCTGCCCGCCGCCCGAGAACAGCGGCGCCACCCGCACGCGCGGCCTGCGCCGCACCCAGAGCGCGCCGACCCCCTTCGGCCCGTACAGCTTGTGCGCGCTCAGCGACGCGAGATCGATTCCCCACCGCTCCACGTCCACCGCGACCTTGCCCGCCGCCTGCGCCAGGTCGCTGTGCACCAGGGCGCCCGCCTCGTGCGCGACCCTGGCCAGCGCGGGCAGGTCCTGGAGCACCCCGGTCTCGTTGTTGGCCGCCATCACGCTGACCAGCAGCGTCGGCACGCGCAGCGCCTCGCGCAGCCGCCCGGGGTCCAGCCGCCCGTCCGGGTCCACCGGCAGCACCACCGGCTCGAACCCGTCCTCCTCGGTGTCGCGCACGGACTCCAGGACGCACTTGTGCTCGGTCGCGACAGTGACGATCCGGCGCCTCGCCTCGCCCATCCTGCGGGCGTGACGCGCCGCGCCCTTGATCGCGATGTTGTTCGCCTCGGTCGCCCCGGAGGTGAACACCACCTCGCGCGGGTCCGCGCCGATCAGCGCCGCCACCTCCGCGCGTGCGGCTTCCACCGCCTCGCGCGCTTCCTGGCCCATCGCGTGCTCGTCGCTGTGCGGGTTGCCGAAGCTGTCCGCGAAGTGGGGCATCATGGCGGCGACGACCGCCGGGTCGCACGGAGTGGTCGCCTGATGGTCGAGATAGATGCGTCGCATGGCGCTGATGTGGGCCTGCCGCCCCGACCGGGAAAGACCACCCGCCAGGGCTCGCCTCCGAACCCTACTTCCTTGAGAGATGGGTTTCCAAAGGCCCTGCCTTTGGCGGGTCCAGGGCAGAGCCCTGGCCTTGCTTGCTGCCTGACGTGCTCAGCCGGCGATGAACGCCGTCAGGTCCGCGCTCAGCCGGTCCTTCTCGGTGAAGAACAGCCCGTGCGGCGCGCCGGGATACATCAGCAGCTTCGCGCCCGGGATCGACTTCGCCGCCACCTTGCCCGTGATGTCTGCCGGCACCGTGGCGTCCGCGTCGCCGTGGATCACCAGGGTCGGCACCGTGAACGCCTTCATGTCGGGGCGGAAATCGGTCTCCGAGAACGCCCGCACGCAGTCCACTGTCGCCTTGGGCGAGGCCTGCAGCGCCAACTCGCGCGCCCACTCCAGGATGCCGTCAGTCACGGTGAAGTTGAGCAGCCCCGCGCCGAAGAACGCCTTGCCGAACGTGGCGAGGAAGGTCGGCCGATCCTTCTTCAGCCCCGCCACCATGGAGTCGAACACCGAGCGGTCCACGCCCTCGGGGTGGTCCTCCGTCTTGAGCAGCATCGGCGTCACGCACGACACCAGCACCGCCTTGGCGACGCGGCCGGCGCCGTGGCGCGACAGGTAGCGCGCCACCTCGCCGCCGCCCATCGAGAACCCCACCAGCACAGCGCCGCGCAGGTCCAGGTGGTCCATCACCGCCGCCAGGTCGTCGGCCAGCGTGTCGTAGTCGTAGCCCGACCAGGGCTGGTCGGAGCGCCCGAAGCCGCGGCGGTCGTAGGCGATCACCCGCAGGCCGCTGGAGGCCAGGGTGGAGGCCTGGTACTCCCACATGTCGGCGTTGAGCGGCCAGCCGTGGATCAGCACGACCGGCGTGCCGCTGCCCCAGTCGTTGTAGAACAGCGACGTCCCGTCCTTGGTCTCGACATGCGGCATGGTGCTCACCTCCTGTGGTTGCGCCCGCTGGCAACGGGGGAGACCGGACGGGGTTGCGGCAAGCCGGGCAGGCAAGGTTGAGGCTCTGCCTCAAACTCCGCCAAAGGCTCGCCTTTGGGATCCGCTCCCTTGAGCAAAGCCAGTCCAGGGGCGGCTCGCCCCTGGCGGGTCCCCGCTTTCAAGCAATGGGCAGAGCCCAGCCTTGCTTGCTGGCCGATGTCAGGCGGCCCTGCGCTCCGACCAGCGCTGCGCCGCCGCGACCACCCGCGCCAGCGTCATGCCCTGCACCACGATCGTGAACACCACGATCGCGTACGAGCACGCCAGCAGCGTGCCCCGGTACGGCCCCGGCGGCAGCGACAGCACCAGCGCCACCGACACGCCGCCGCGCAGCCCGCCCCAGGTCAGCGCCGCCAGGGTCGGCGCGTCGCCCCTGCGCCGTGCGCGCGGCCGGGTGAGGTCGAGCGCCCACACCGGCACGGCGACGCTGACCGCGCGCACCGCGACCGCGAGCACGATCGCGGCTGCGGAGGCGGCGAGCAGCGGCAGCGACAAATCGAGCACCACCAGCTCGAAGCCGATCAGCAGGAACAGCAGGGCGTTGAGGATCTCGTCGATCAGCAGCCAGAACAGCCCGACGTTGTCCCAGGTGGCCTCGCTCATGGCATGGCGCCGGCCGTGGCTGCCGATCAGCAGCCCGGCGACAACCACCGCGATCGGCCCCGACACGTCCACGAGCCCGGCGACGCTGTAGGTCAGGGTGACGAGGGCGAGCGAGATCATCAGCTCGACGTCGTGCTTGTCGACCGGGCGCAGCGCCACGAACGCCAACCCCCCGGACGCGAGGCCGAGCGCGAACCCGCCGACCGACTGGCGCAGCATCTCCCCCGCCACGCCCAGCGCCGTGACGCCGCCGCCCGCCCCGCCCGCCGCCGTCTCGGCCAGGCCGAGCAGGGCGATGAACGCCACCACGCCGACGCCGTCGTTGAACAGGCTCTCGCCGGCGATCGTGGCCTGCAGTTCCGGCGACAGGCCCACCCGGCGCAGCACCTCCAGCACCGCCACCGGGTCCGTCGGCGCCACGATCGCGCCCAGCACCAGGCACCACGCCATCGGCACCGCGAGGCCGAGCACGCCGAACACCAGCCAGATTCCTGCCGCGAACAGCGCGATCGACAGCGCCACCCCCACCGTAGACAGCAGCAGCACCGTGCGCTTGCGCCGCCACAGCATGTCGAGGTCGACCTGCAGCGCGCCGGCGAACAGCAGGAACGCCAGCGCGCCGGACAGCAGGGTGCGCGGCAGGTCGGTCTGCGCGACGATCCGCTCCGCCGCCCGGCGCAGCCCCAGTCCCGGCCACACCGCCTGCAGCGCCACCAGCAGCAGCGAGGCCGACATCGCCAGCAGCAGCAGGCCGATGGTGTTGGGTAGGCGCAGCGTGACGTGGTTCAGCGTGCCGAACAGCGCGGCAAGCCCGAACAGCAGGGAGACGAGCTGGAAGCTGGTCATCGTGGCTCCGTGAGGTCTGGCCGCAAGGCCGGGGCCGGGGCACCCGGGCAGTGAGGCCCCGCCAGGAAGGCCCAGCGCACGCGCCTCCGGCCCGGGTGACGGCCGCGCCGCCTGCATCCGGCACCTGCGGCGCGCGGCCCGGCCGTGCGCGGCGCCTGGCTGTCGGCAGCGGCCGCTTGTGCAACCGTGGCGGGCCGTGAACTGTTTGGCCAGCCTGCCTGCGGTGCCGCGGCCGTGCACGGAGCCAGCCCATGCCAGATCCGTCCCGACTCCCCGACGCGGCCGACCTGCCATCCGGCTCATCCGGTGGCGGCGACCCGACCGACGGGTCCGCGAGCAGACTGCGCGCGGCGGTCGTGACGGATGCCGCCCGCGTTGTCGAGGACAGTGCGCGCGAGCTGCTCGACGCGCTGCCGCAGCTCGCCTGGATCGCCGAGCCCGGCGGCGACATCGTCTGGTACAACGCCCCGTGGTTCCGCTACACCGGCGCCACGATGGAGGAGATGCATGGCTGGGGCTGGCGCCGGGTCCACCACCCCGACCACGCCGAGGCGGTGACGGCCAAGTACCGCGCCAGCATGGCCACCGGCGAGGCCTGGGAGGACACCTTCCCCCTGCGCGGCGTCGACGGCGCGTTCCGCTGGTTCCTGTCGCGGGCGAACCCGATCCGCGACGCCGAGGGGCGCGTCCTGCGCTGGCTGGGCACCAACACCGACATCTCCGACCGGCGTGACCGCGAGGCGGCGCTGCGCCGCAGCGAGCGGCGGTTCCGCTCGCTGACCGAGGCGTCCGCCGCGATCGTCTGGCACACCCCGGCGAGCGGCGAGATGGAGGCCGGGCAGACCGCCTGGGCGGAGTTCACCGGGCAGGACTCGTCGCAGTACGTCGGCTGGGGCTGGCTCGACGCGGTGCACCCGGACGACCGCGCCGCCACCGTGGAGCTGCGCGCCGAGGCGATGCGCGACACCGCGCCCTACGCCGTGGAGCACCGGGTGCGGCGCCACGACGGCCAGTGGCGCTGGATGCTGGCCCGCGGCGCCCCCGTGCTGGACGACGACGGCCGGCTCGACGGCTGGGTCGGCACCCACACCGACATCTCGGCGCGCAAGCAGTCGGAGCTGGAGCTGGAGGCCGCCCGCGACACCGCCGAGGCCGCCAACCGCGCGAAGAGCCAGTTCATCGCCAACATGAGCCACGAGCTGCGCACGCCGCTCTCCGCCGTGATCGGCTACTCCGAGATGCTGGAGGAGGAGGTCGAGGAGCTGGGCCAGGTGCAGCTCCTCGGCGACCTGAAGAAGATCAACGCCAACGCCCGCCACCTGCTCAGCCTGATCAGCGACGTGCTCGACATCTCCAGGATCGAGGCGAACCGCATGACGGTGTTCGCCGAGACCGTGGCGGTCGGCGAGCTGGTCAGCGGCATCGCGTCCACCGTGGAGAGCCTCGTCGCCCGCAAGGACAACCGCCTGGTGGTCGAGGCCGCAGGCGGGCTCGGCACCATGCACACCGACGCCGTCAAGATCCGCCAGTGCCTGTTTAACCTGCTCGGCAACGCGGCCAAGTTCACCGAGGGCGGGCAGATCACCCTGTCCGTGCGCCGCGAGCCCGCCGGCGGCGACGGGGCTGGCGAGGCGGACGCGGGCGGTGACAAGGCGGACGCCGCGCTGCGTGACGAGCGCGACTGGCTGAGCTTCGCAGTGCGCGACAGCGGCATCGGCATGACCGGGGAGCAGGTCGGGCGCCTGTTCGAGCGCTTCAGCCAGGCCGACGAGTCCACCACCCGGCAGTACGGCGGCACCGGCCTCGGCCTCGCCATCACCCAGGGGTTCGCCCGCCTGCTCGGCGGCGACGTCACGGTGGCCAGCGAGCCCGGTCGCGGCTCCGTCTTCACCCTGCGCGTGCCGGCGGCCTACCGCGAGGCCGCCGATGCCGGGGACGAGGCCGCCGACGGCGCCGCGGAGGTCGAGACCGCGGACTGCGTGCTCGTGGTCGACGACGATCCCGCGACCCGCGACCTGCTCACCCGCTTCCTGCACCGCGAGGGCTTCGCCGTGCGCTCGGCCGCCGACGGGCGCTCCGGCCTGGTTCTGGCCCGCGCGCTGAAGCCGCGCGTGATCCTGCTCGACGTGATGATGCCGCAGATGGACGGCTGGTCGGTGCTGGCCGCGATCAAGGCGGAGCCCGGGCTGGCGGAGACGCCCGTGGTGATGATCAGCTTCGTCAACGAGCCCAGCCTCGCCGCCTCGCTCGGCGCCGAGGACTTCCTCGCCAAGCCGGTGCAGTGGGACGCGCTCCGGCTGGTCATGGAGCGCTTCCGCGGCCAGTCGCCGGGCGGCCACGCCCTGGTGGTCGACGACGACGAGATCAGCCGCGGCCGGCTGGAGGCCATGCTGACGCGGGCCGGCTGGTCGGTGGCCACCGCGGAGAACGGCCGGCTCGGGCTGGAGTCGGTGGAGCGCATCGTGCCGTCGCTGATCCTGCTCGACCTGGTGATGCCGGAGCTGGACGGCTTCGGCTTCCTCAAGGCGCTGCGCGAGCGCGAGGCCTGGCGCGGCATCCCGGTGGTGGTGGTGACCTCGAAGGACCTCGACGCCCACGACCGCGAGCGCCTGCGCGGCGTCGAGCGCGTGGTCGCCAAGACCGGCTCCGAGCTGGCGGCGCTCGCCACCCGGTTGCGGGCCATCGTTCCCGCGGACACCATCCCGCCGGACCGGCCGATGGGTGTGGGCGTGGCGGCCAACGCACGATCCACCCGGGGAGCGCCGTGACATGAGCCAGGGCCCGCCCACCCGCGTCCTTGTGGTCGAGGACGACGCGATGACCCTGGCCTCGATCGCCGACACCCTGCAGGACGACGGCGCGGTCGTGACCGCGCTGATGTCGGGGAGCGAGTTCATGGCCCTGCTGGCCGAGGCGGCGGAGGCGTCGCCGCAGGTGCTGGTGGTGGACGTCAACCTCGGCGGCGGCATGAGCGGCTTCGACGTGGCGCGCATGGCGGACGCCCGCTGGCCAGGGATCGCGGTGATCTACGTGACCGGCGACCTGCGCGCCGTGGTGCGCAACGTGCTCGGGCCGCGCGACCTGTGCCTGCTCAAGCCGTTCACCGACGAGGCGCTGCGCCGGATGATGCGGGCCGTGCCGGGGGGCGTGGCGGAGACAAGCAAGCAAGGTTGAGGCTCTGCCTCAAACTCCGCCAAAGGCTCGCCTTTGGAATCCACTACTTGGTAAGGCCGGTCCAGGGGCGGCTCGCCCCCGCCTTGAAGCAGGGGCGGGTCTGGGCGGAGCTGCCAAAGGTTGCGACGATCCGCTTGGATCGTTGGAAGGGCAGCGGAGGGAGAGCCCAGCCTTGCTTGCTGCCTGCCTACTTCTCGGCGAACGCCTTTTCGATGACGTAGGCGCCGGGGTCGTTGTTGCTGCCTTCCTTCATCGCCATGCCGTCGAGCAGCGCCTTGGTGTCGGCCAGCATCTGCTCGCTGCCGCAGATCATCGCCCGGTCCAGCTCGGGGTCGAGCGGCGGCAGCCCGAGGTCGGCGCACAGCTTGCCGCTGCGGATCAGGTCGGGGATGCGCCCCTGGTTGCGGAACGCCTCGCGCGTCACCGTCGGGTAGTACAGCAGCTTGTCGCGCACGTACTCGCCGAGGAACTCGTGCTCCGCCAGGTCGGCCGAAATGTATTGGGTGTAGGCCAGCTCGTCGACCAGCCGCGTGCCGTGCACCAGCACCACCTTGTCGAAGCGCTCGTACGCCTCGGGGTCCTTGATGAGCGACATGAACGGCGCCAGCCCGGTGCCGGTCGAGAAGAAGTACAGGTTGCGCCCGGGCAGCATGTTGCCGAGCAGCAGCGTGCCGGTCGGCTTGCGCCCCACCAGCACCGTGTCGCCGACCCGGACGTGCTGCAGGCGCGAGGTCAGCGGGCCGTCCGGCACCTTGATGGAGAGGAACTCGAGCTGCTCCTCGTAGTTGGCGCTGGCCATGCTGTAGGCGCGCAGCAACGGCTTGCCGTCGACCTCGAGGCCGATCATGGCGAACTGGCCGTTCTCGAAGCGCAGCGTCGGCGCGCGGGTGCAGGTGAAGGAGAACAGCCGGTCGGTCCAGTGGTGCACGCTGAGCACCTGCTCCGCGGTCACGCCCTTGAGCGCGCTGGGCTGGCTGGCGGGAAGCGGCGGGGACATGTCGTTCATGCGGAGGGACTCCAGGCTTGGGCAGACGGGTCGGGCGCGGTCAGGCCCAGGTGGCGTCCGGTGCGCCGGGGTCAAGAGCACGCAAGGCTGCCCGGCGTCCAGGCAAGCCTCGTCGCCAGGAAGCAAGACTGGGCTCTGCCCAGACCCGCCAGCGGCGAGCCGCCCCTGGACCGGCTTGACTTGAGGAAGGCCGGTCCAGGGGCGCTGCCCCTGGCGGATGAGGCAGAGCCTCAACCTTGCCTGCTTCCTTCGGGCTAGAAGCCGAGCACCGCGTCGATCGAGGCGGTGAACTGCCCGCGGTCGCGCCCATCGTTGAACGGCAGGGTGCCCGAGAACGAGCGGTTCCACCGCACCTCCGGCCGGATCAGCAGCAGCGTGATCGGCTTCGGCATCGCCGGCTTGTAGGCCAGCCCCGCCGTGAACTCGCCGTAGGTGGTGCGCGGCAGGGCGATCGTCGTGTTCGGGAAGCCGCCGACGGCGTTGATCGCGTCAAGGTTGCCCGGGTACTTCGCGACGTAGAACCCGGCATTGTCGCGCCACACCTCGGCGCGCCCGTTCAGCGTCACGGTGTCGGTGAGCGCGTAGGACGCGTACTGCACCGCGCCGTAGCCCTCGGCGCGGGCATAGTCGTCGCGCACGTAGTTGCCCTCGGTGGTGAAGGTCAGCTTGTCGCTCGCCTTGTACGTGAGCACGACGTCGTTGTAGTAGCGCAGCGCGCCGTTGACGTTGGGCGCCGCGCGCGAGGCCGTCTCCGCGCCGACGTGGCTCAGCGCGACGACGCTGAGCTTGCCGCCGGCCAGGTTGTTCAGCCCGAAGCCGAACAGGCCGGCGGGCGCGCCGTTGTTGTCGCCGGTGTTGGCGCCGAGCGTGGTCTGGTTGCCGCTGTCCGCGCCGAACCACAGGTCAAGCGTGTCGTTGACGTGCGCAGTGGCCTGGAATCCGGTATGCTCGAACGGCAGGCCGAAGTTGTACAGGAAGCTGTGGCTGTAGAACGGGTTGGCCGAGGGGTCGATCACCTCGAAGCCCAGCGGCGTCGGGTACTGCCCGGCCTTGGCGTCGATGCCGCCCGCGGTGAGCCAGGGCAGGTGCGCGGAAATGTTGGCCTGGATGAAGGAGAGCTGGTAGCGGCTGGAGATGTCGCGGTCCAGCTCGCCCAGGTAGTGGTAGTAGCGCGAGTCCGAACCGTACATCAGCTGCACCGCGAAGCCGAAATCGTAGCCGATCGCCTTCGGGTCCGGCGCCCGCTGCACGGTGAGCAGCACCTGGTTCAGCGTCGCCTGGTTGGCATGGTCGGTGACCAGGTCGCCGACGTCGATGCCGCCGCGCGGGCGATCGCCGTTGAAGGTGAAGCCGCCCTCGGCCTGCGCGCCATACTTCACCCCGTCGAACCACGCCTTCGAGAACAGCGGCGGCACGGTGACGGTCGCGGGCGCGGCGGTGGCCCCGGGCTGACTGGAGTTGGTGGTGTTGGCCGAGGCGCCGCCGGTGTTGCCGGTGATCGCCGGCGGAAGCTGCGGCGCGGAGAGCTGCGCCGGGCCGTTCGGCTGCACCGACTGCGCCATGCGCACCAGGTCGTCCGCCTTCGCCAGCGTCGGCGCCGCGACGAGGATGGCCGCGACCACCGTGCGCTGGCCGAACCGTGTAGAACCCATGTGCGCTCCAAACTCCGCTCGATGACCGGTGAAATCCGGTAGCGGAGTGCCCTGCTTTAGGCCTGAGTCGCGGTCCAGTAACGGCCGTCGAGCGGCATGCAAATTCTCCGCCACATGTCTGTTGCCAGATCGCCACAGTCGGAACATGGTTTCTTTATGCCCCGGAGTTCGGCAGCCAGGCTGCGCAGGCGGGACCCGCAGGGCGGCACGTCTGCGCCGCGAGCAGGCCGACCCGCTCCGCCGGCAGGGCCGCGCAGGCGACAGTCGCGTGGCCGGGCGCACCCTCGCCGATCCCGCGTCACAGCTCGTCGTTGACCGGAACCTCAATCGCGGCCATGCCCGGGGTCCCACGACGAGCGGCGGCCTCCTGGCGCGTCACATGCATTCCGGTCAGGCCCGGGCAGCCCGGATCAGGAGCGAACGATGTCAGGAGCCGTCCTGCCCACGATCCCGGCGCCGCGCAGGACCGGGCCGCCGCGACGCCGCATCGCCCTGTCCTGGTCCGACCCGCGGTTCCGCGCCATCGTGTGGCAGGCCGCGATCCTGGGCGCTCTGGCGCTGCTGCTCGCCACCCTGGTCACCAACACCAGCCGCAACCTGGAGGCGCGCCACATCGCCACCGGCTTCGGCTATCTCGACCGCACCGCCGGCATCCCGGTCGGCGAGCACCTGATCGGCTACGACCCCGCGACGAGCACCTACGGCCGCGCGCTCCTGATCGGCTTCCTCAACACCCTGCGCATCGCCGTGGTGGGCATCGTGCTGGCCACCGTGCTCGGCACGCTCGTCGGGCTGGCCAGGCTGTCGAGCAACTGGCTGCTGTCGCGCGTCGCCGGGGTCTACGTCGAGACCCTGCGCGACATCCCGCTGCTGCTGCAGCTCCTGTTCTGGTACGGGCTGGTGCAGACCCTGCCGCCCCCGAAGCAGTCGTTCCACCCGGTCGCCGGCGTGTTCCTGTCCAATCGCGGCATACGGCTGCCGACGATCGACTGGCAGCCCGGATACGGCCTGGTGCTCGCTGCCTTCGTCTGCGCGATCGGCCTTGCCTGGGCCTGGGCGCGGCGCGCGGGCCGTACGCAGGAGCGCACCGGCGTGCGCCCGCCGGTGGTGCCGCCGGCGCTGGCGCTGCTGCTCGGGCTGCCGCTGCTGGCGTGGCTCGCGGTGGGCGCGCCGTTCTCGCTCGACGTGCCCGCGCTGCACGGCTTCAACTTCGCCGGCGGGGCCACGCTGAGCCCGGAATACGGCGCGCTGCTGACCGGGCTGGTGCTCTACACCGCGACCTACATCGCGGAGATCGTGCGCTCCGGCATCCTCGCCGTGCCGCAGGGCCAGTGGGAGGCCGCCGAGGCGCTCGGCCTGAGGCGCGCCACGGTGCTGCGCCGCATCGTGCTGCCCCAGGCGCTGCGGGTGATCATCCCGCCGATGACCTCGCAGTTCCTTAACCTGACCAAGAACAGCTCGCTCGCGGTCGCCATCGGCTACCAGGACATCGTGTCCATCGCCAACACCGAGATCAACCAGACTGGGCAGGCGATCGAGGGCATCGCGATCATCATGGCCGCCTACCTGAGCATCTCGCTGTCGATCAGCCTGTTCATGAACTGGTACAACCGGCGCATCGCCCTGGTGGAGCGTTGAGCGCCATGGACACCGCGCGCGAGCGTGCCCGCGCCGAAGCCGGCGCGCAGGGCGATGCCGGGGCCGCCCCCCTCCCCGCCGCCGCCTCGCCGGTGCCCTCGCTCGCCGGAGTGCCCGCCACAATCGCTCCGCCGCCCCTGGCCGTGCCGGCGATGCTGCGGCCGCGCGTGGCCGGCGCGGGCCCGCTCGCCTGGGCGCGCGCCAACCTGTTCGGGTCGTGGGCCAGCACCGCGGTCACGCTCGTGCTCGGCGCGATCATCCTGCGCGCCGCGTTCGGCTTCATCGAGTGGGCCGTGGTCCGCGCCGTCTGGGCCGTGCCGCAGACGCCCTCCGGCCCGGACAGCTCGGTGTGCCGCCGCCTCCAGGGCGCCGGCGCCTGCTGGGCGGTGATCGGTGAGAAGTGGCGCTTCATCCTGTTCGGCCGCTACCCCTACGACGAGCAGTGGCGCCCGGCGCTCGTGGTCGCGCTGTTCATCGCACTCTACGCCGCCTCCGCCTGGCGCAGGCTGTGGCGGCGCGGGCTGGCGTACGCCTGGGTGGTGGTGGTGGCGGCGATCGTGGCGCTGATGGGGGGCGGGCTGCCCGGGCTGAGCGCCGTCGGCACCGACCAGTGGGGCGGCCTGCCGCTCACCCTGATTCTTGCCACTTTCGGGCTGGTGTTCGCCTTTCCGCTCTCGGTGCTGGTGGCGCTGGGGCGGCGCTCGAAGGGCATGCCGGCGGTGCGCCTGCTCTGCGTCGGCTACGTCGAGCTGATCCGCGGCGTGCCGCTGATCAGCCTGCTGTTCATGGCCAGCGTGCTGTTCCCGCTGTTCATGCCGCAGGGCCTGAACCCCGACAAGCTGCTGCGCGCCCAGGCCGCGATCATCCTGTTCGCCGGCGCCTACCTCGCCGAGATCGTCCGCGGCGGCCTGCAGGCGCTGCCCCGCGGCCAGGCGGAGGCCGCCGACGCGCTCGGCCTGTCGTACTGGAAGAAGATGCGGCTTGTGATCCTGCCGCAGGCACTGCGGCTGGTGATCCCGCCGCTGGTCAACACCTTCATCGGCTTCTTCAAGGACACCAGCCTCGTGCTGATCATCGGCATCTTCGACCTGCTGACCGCCGGCACAGTGGCGCTCGCCGACCCGGTCTGGCAGGGGTTCGCCACCGAGATCTACCTGGTGCTGGCCGCGATCTACTTCGTGTTCTGCTTCGCCATGGCGCGCTACAGCCGCTCGCTGGAGACGCAGTTCGCGAAGGCGGCGCGGCGGTGAGTACAGGCAGGGAAGGAAGGCCAGGGGCTCTGCCCCCCATGCTTGAAGGCGGGGACCCCGCCAAGGACAGGTCCTTGGAACCTCGCACTTAAGAAAGCCGCCCGGCGTGTGCCCCAGGCCCAAAAAGATGCGGGTCTGGGGGCGCCGCCCCCAGCGGGTCCAGGGCAGAGCCCTGGCCTTTTCTGCCTTTCCCACGGAGCCCTGCATGTCCCAACCCCCCGCCATCGAGCTGGACCACGTCAACAAGTGGTACGGCGCGATGCACGTCCTGCGCGACGTCTGCCTCAGCGTCGCGGCGAAGGAGCGGATCGTGATCTGCGGCCCGTCCGGCTCGGGCAAGTCCACCACGATCCGCTGCATCAACCGCCTGGAGACCCACCAGGCCGGCCGCATCGTCGTGGACGGCACCGAGCTGAGCGACGACACCCGCGCGCTGGACACGGTGCGCAGCGAGGTCGGCATGGTGTTCCAGAGCTTCAACCTGTTTCCGCACCTGACGATCCTGGAGAACTGCACGCTCTCGCCGATCTGGGTGCGCAGGATGCGCAAGGCCGACGCGGAGGAGCTGGCGATGGAGTACCTGACGCGCGTGCGCATCCCGGAGCAGGCGCACAAGTTCCCGGGCCAGCTCTCCGGCGGGCAGCAGCAGCGCGTGGCGATCGCGCGGGCGCTGTGCATGAAACCGAAGATCATGCTGTTCGACGAGCCGACCAGCGCGCTCGACCCGGAGATGATCAAGGAGGTGCTCGACACCATGGTCGGCCTCGCAGAGAGCGGCATGACCATGGTCTGCGTCACCCACGAGATGGGCTTCGCGCGGCGCGTCGCCGACCGCGTGGTGTTCATGGACCGCGGCGAGATCGTCGAGCAGGGCACGCCGGACCGCATGTTCGAGCAGCCGGAGACGGAGCGGCTCAGGACGTTCCTGAGCCAGATCCTGGTGGGGCATTGAAAAAGAAAGGTTGAGGCTCTGCCTCAAACTCCGCCAAAGGCTCGCCTTTGGAATCCAATACTTAAGTTGCGCCAGTCCAGGGCGGCTCGCCCTGGCGGGTCTGGGCAGAGCCCAGCCTTGCTTGCCTACCCCTGCCCGATCGCATCCAGCACGCTCGACGGCGTGAGGATCTGCGGCAGCACCGCCGGCGTGCCGTTGCCTGCCGGGTAGAACACGTAGAGCGGCACCCCGTCGCGCCCGTGCTCGCGCAGGAACGCGGTGATCTGCGGGTCCTGGCGCGTCCAGTCGCCCTTGAGGTAGGCCACGTCGCGGTGCGCGAAGGCGTCGCGCACCGGCTGGGGCGAGAGGGCGACGCGCTCGTTGACCAGGCAGGTGAAGCACCACGCCGCGGTCATGTCGACGAACACCGGCCGCCCCTGCGCGCGCAGGCTGTCGAGCCGTGCGACGGAGAACGGCTCGGACCCGTCGCCCGCCTGCGCCGTCGCGGCCGCAGCACCCGGCGCGACCTGCCCCAGCGACACCAGCCCCGCGGCCGCGACCCCCACGCCGAGCAGCGCCGCCGCGCCTCCGAGGCTGCGAACAGCGCGCTGCGCCCCGCGCGAGACGCCCCAGGCCCAGGCCGCGAAGCCGATCGCGACCGCGCCCGCCAGGCAGAGCATCACCCCGGACGGCCCGGCCTCCTCCGCCACGACCCAGGCCAGCCAGGCGCTCGCGGCATACATCGGGAACGCGAAGGCCTGCTTGAGCACGTCCATCCAGGCGCCCGGGCGCGGCAGGCCACGCGCCAGGCCGGGGGCGGCGGCGAGCAGCACCGTGGGCGCGGCGAGGCCAAGGCCCATCGCCAGGAACACTGTCATCGCCAGCACCGGGGGTGCGGCGAACGCGGCGGCGATCGCCGCACCCATGAACGGCGCGGTGCACGGCGTGGCCACCAGCACCGCGAGCAGCCCGGTGAACACGCTGCCGGTGACGCCGCCGCGCGAGGCGAGCTTCTGCCCCACGCCCTCCAGCCCGCTGACCGGCGTGACCACCCCGGACAGGCCGAGCCCGACGGCGAACAGCACCCAGGCGGTGATCGTGACGAATACCGGCGACTGGAACTGGAACCCCCAGCCCGCCGCCGCGCCGGCGCCGCGCAGCAGCAGCATCGTGCCTCCCAGCGCGGCGAAGGCTGCGACCACGCCGGCCGTGTAGCCTGCGGCCTGCCGCCGCACCTCGCCGCGCGACGCGCCGGACAGCCTGGCCAGCGCCATCGCCTTCATCGCCAGCACCGGGAACACGCAGGGCATCAGGTTCAGCACCAGCCCGCCCGCGAACGCCAGCAGCAGCGTGCGCAGCATCGCCGCGACGCCCACGCCCTGAACCGCGCCAGCGGGGCCGGTCACGGCCGTGGCTGCGACGCCCGGCGTGGCGGCCACGTCGAGCCAGCTCGCGCCGCCCCTCGCGTCGGTGAGCCGCAGCACCCCGTCCAGCCCCGCCTGGGCGTCGAAGCCGGCGGCGACCGGCAGCTTCAGGGTCAGCGCGCCGTCCTGCACGGAGAGGGCCTGCGGCGCGGACTGCGTGAGCACGGTCGGCGACCGGGGGAAGAAGTAGGCGTCGCGCACCGCCGCCGGGCCGATCTCGCGGCCGGAGAGCGACAGGGTGCCGTCGGGCGCGACGTGCGCCGCGAACGGGGACGGCGCCGGCGTATGCGCCGCCGCCTGCTCAAACAGGGCGCGCTGCGGCGAGGCCGCGCCGTCGCCCGCCGCAAGGTCGAGCGCGAAATCGCCCGACTCCGGCACGCACACTGTGGCGCACACCAGCCATTCCGCATGGGCGCGCAGCGGCAGCGTGCCATCCGCCGTGCCGCTCACCGTGACCGGCAGCAGCACGTCCCCGGTATAGGCGTAGGCGGCGAGATCGCCTTCCAGAATCCGCTCCGGCGCAGGCCAGGCCACCGGCGACGCCGCCAGCCCCTGCGGCAGCGTCAGCGCCAGCAGCGTCGCCGCCCCGGCGTCGCCGGGGTTGGTCCAGTAGGTGTGCCAGCCCGGCGCCATGCGCAGCCGCAACCCGAGATGGAACGGCTGTCCCGGGGCGTGGCTGTCGGTATCGCTGACCAGGGTGGCGGTGACGCGGCGGCTGGTGACCGCCTCGCTCTCGGCCGCGACCGCAACGCCGGGTGCCAGCGCCAGCAGGGCGAGCAGCAGCCGCGCGCCGGCCCGCCACACCGGTGGCGCACAGGCCGTTCCCGCGGCCGGGTCCTGACCCACGCTGTCTTGGCGACGCATCGGCATCCCTCTCGCGTCGGACCGCCCGCAGCCGAAGGTGACGCAGGCCGGTCGCACCGGGATCATCTTGTGCGCAGGCACGAAGCGCGCCAGCTTCGGCATCCCACTTCGCCTAGCGATACCCGCGCCTGCGCCACACCTTGCGCAGACCGGCAGCGACAGACACACCATCGGAGACCCGCCCTGTCAAACCCCCTCGCCCCGGCTGCGTCGCGTCCGCGGCCGGCTCTCCTGGCCGTCCTGGCCACTGCAGCCTGCCTCGCCGGCTGCGTCAGCACGCAGCAAGTGGTGCAGGACAACGAGAACATGCTGGCCGCCGCCGGCTTCGTCGTGCGCCCCGCCAACACCCCGGAGCGCCAGCAGGTCCTGGGCGGCCTGCCGCCGAATCGTCTGGTGCAGCGCTTCCGCGACGACAGGGTCGCCTATCTCTACGCCGACCCCCTGGTGTGCCGATGCCTCTACATCGGCGGACAAGGAGCCTTCGGCCGCTACCAGCAGGAACGCCTGCAGCAGCGCCTCGCCGACGAGCAGGTCGAGGCCAGTCAGTTCGGCTATGGCGGCGCCTTCGGCTGGGGGCCGTGGGGCGGCTTTGGCCCGGGCTTCTTCTGAGCGCCGGCAAGCAAGGCTGGGCTCTCCCTCCGCTGCCCACTCCGATGGCCCAAGCGGGCCATCGGAATCTTTGGGCAGCTCCGCCCAGACCCGCCAAAGGTCAAGGCCTCTGGACACCGATTTACTTAAGTGCCGGATTCCAAAGGCTTGCCTTTGGCGGGGTCCAGGGGCAGAGCCCCTGGCCTTGCCTTCCTGACCAGCCGCGCGCCGTCTCCGCACGACGATGAACGCCCCCGATCTTCCTGTCGCCTCGGTGCTGCCCGAGCTGCTCGCCCGGCTGGCGGAGCGGCCCAACGCGGTGCTCGTCGCCCCGCCCGGCGCCGGCAAGACGACGCTGGTGCCGCTCGCCCTGCTGCGCGCCACCGCCGCCGAGGCGCCGTGGCGGCGCAGCGGGCGCATCGTGGTGCTGGAGCCGCGCCGCCTCGCCGCCCGCGCCGCCGCGACGCGGATGGCGTTCCTGCTCGGCGAGCCGGTCGGCCGCACCGTGGGCTACCGCACCCGCCTGGACAGCGCGGTGTCCGACGCCACCCGGGTCGAGGTCGTCACCGAGGGCCTGCTGGTGCGCCGCCTGCTGGGCGACCCTGGGCTCGACGACACCGACGCCGTGCTGTTCGACGAGGTGCACGAGCGCGCGCTCGACGCCGACCTCGCGCTCGCCTTCTGCCTGGACCTGCAACGCGAGCTGCGCCCCGAGCTGCGCATCCTGGCGATGTCGGCCACCGCCGACGGGGCGCGCCTGTCCGACATGCTCGGCGCACCGGTCGTGGAGAGCGCCGGCCGCACCTTTCCCGTCGACGTGACCCACGCGCGCCGCGACATCGCCAGTCCGCGCGACCTGCCGGACGCGCTCGCCGGCGCGGTGCGCGCGGCACTTGCCGGGCACGCCGGCGACGTGCTCGCCTTCCTGCCCGGCATGGCGGAGATCCGGCGCGCGGAGGCGGCGCTTGCCGGCTGCGGCGCCGTGGTGCTGCCGCTGCACGGCGACCTGCCGCCAGCCGCCCAGGACCTCGCGCTGCGCCCCGACGCGGACGGGCGGCGGCGCGTGGTGCTGGCCACCTCGATCGCGGAGACCTCGCTGACCGTGCCGGGCGTGCGGATCGTGGTCGACGGCGGCTGGCGTCGCGCGCCGCGCCTCGACCCTGCCACCGGCCTGACCCGGCTGGCCACGGTGCGGATCAGCCGCGCCGCCGCCACCCAGCGCGCCGGGCGTTCCGGGCGCGAGGGGCCGGGCGTGGCGGTGCGGCTGTGGACGGAGGCGCTGCACCGCGGCCTGCCGCAGTTCGACCGGCCGGAGATCCTGGAGGCGGAGCTGTCCGGCCTGCGCCTGGACTGCGCCGCCTGGGGCACGGAGCCCGCTGGCCTGCCGTTCGCGGACCCGCCGCCCGCCGGCCCGCTCGCCGCCGCCGGCGCGCTGCTCGACCTGCTCGGCGCGACCACGGACGGGCGCATCACCGCGCGCGGCCGCCGCATGGCTGGGCTCGGCGCGCACCCCAGGCTGGCGGCGATGATGCTCTCCGCCGAGGACCCGGGCGAGACCGCGCTGGCCGCCGACATCGCCGCGTTGCTGGAGGAGCGCGACCCGCTGCGCTCCCACGACCCGCGCCAGGCGCCGTCGGCGGAGATCGGCCTGCGCCTCGCCCTGCTCGCCGGCGCGGAGCCGCCCGGCCTCGCCGTCGACCGCGGCGCCCTGTCGCGCATCCGCCGTGCCGCCACGCAGTACCGCCGCCGCCTGCGCAGCACTGCCGAGCCGTCCGGCGACCCCGCCAGGCTGCTCGCCGCCGCCTTTCCCGACCGGGTGGCGCAGCGGCGCGGCGAGCCCGGCGCGTTCCGCCTGTCCGGCGGCGGCGGGGCGAAGCTGCCGCGCGCCGACCCGCTGTCCGAGGCGAGGCTGCTGGCGGTGGGCGCGCTGGAGGTCCGCACCTCCTCGCAGATCCGCCTGGCCGCGGCGCTCGACCCCGACGCGCTGCCGCCCGTGCTGCGCGACGCCGTCACCGAGACCCTGGAGGACGGCTTCGACCCGTCGAGCGGCGCGGTGCTGTCGCGCCGGCGGCGCCGGCTGGGCGCGCTGGTGCTGGAGGACCGCATGGTCGCCGCCGACCCCGCGCGCATCGCCGCGGCCCTGGCCGACGCCGTCGCCACCCGCCTGGACTCGCTGCCCTGGAACGACGCCGCGCGCCAGCTCCAGGCGCGCGCCGCCCGCCTGCGCGGGCTCGACCCGGAGGTGCCCGACCTTTCCGACCCGGCGCTGGCGGCGTCGGTGCGGGACTGGCTCGCCGGCTTCCTGGCCGGCATGTCGCGCCTGGCCGACCTCGCCTCGCTCGACCTGGTGGCGGTGCTGCGGGCCAGGCTGGGCCGCGACGCCGCCCGGCTCGACCGCGACCTGCCGGCGCACCTCGCCCTGCCCGGCGGGCGCGCGGCGATCGACTACGCGCAGCCGGTGCCGCTGGCCGCCGCACGCGCGCAGGCGTTCTACGGCCTGGCCGACACGCCCCGGCTGGCGGGTGGGCGCGTCGCGCTGCAACTGGCGCTGCTCTCCCCGGCGGGGCGCCCGGTGGCGATCACCGGCGACCTGGCCGGGTTCTGGGCCGGAAGCTGGGCCGAGGTGCGGCGCGAGATGCGCGGACGCTACCCGCGGCACGACTGGCCCGAGCACCCCGCAGCCTCGCGCTGACACCGGCGCAGCAAGCAAGGTTGAGGCTCCGCCTCAAACTCCGCCAAAGGCTCGCCTTTGGAATCCATTTCTTAAGTAAAGCCGGTCCAGGGGGGGCTTCCCCCCTGGCGGGTCTGGGCAGAGCCCAGCCTTGCTTCCTGACAGGCCGACGTCAGGAGCCATGCCTGGGCACCCGGACCCGGGACTGTGGCGGCAGAGACACGGTTGCGTCACGCCGAGCACAGGAGGGGCGGCAGCGGCGACTGCGGCCAACTTGTTGGGATGGCGAACAAATGCAATATCAGCGCCATATCCAGGCGTTCTCCACCCGAGGCTCAGCATGATCCGGCCGGCCGGCCTCTTCCTCGTCGCAGCGGCGCTCACCTCCGGGTGCAACGGCGTGCGGGCGCAGTCCTCCACGACGCCGCTGGTGGAGATGCGCCCGCTCTCCTTCGCGCCGCTGGTCAAGCGGGTGGTGCCCGCGGTGGTCAACATCGCCGTGACCGAGAGCATCTCCGGCGCCGACGCGCTGGCCGACATGCCGCCAGAGATACGTGGCACCCCGTTCGAGAAGACGTTCCGCGACCGCCTGAAGAACCGCCGCGAGCAGGTGATGGGCGCGGGCTCCGGCTTCATCATCGACCCGGCCGGCGTGATCGTGACCAACAACCACGTGGTCGGGCACGCCGACAAGATCGTGGTCTCGCTCACCGACGGCACCGAGCTGCCCGCCGTCGTGCTCGGCACCGACGAGCTGACCGACATCGCGGTGATCAAGGTCATCTCCGACAAGCCGCTGCCGTTCGTCACCTGGGGCAACAGCCGCATCGTCGAGGTCGGCGACTGGGTGATGGCGGCGGGCAACCCGTTCGGGCTGGGCTCCTCCGTCACCGCCGGCATCGTCTCCGCGCGCGGGCGCGACATCGGCACCGGGCCGTTCGACGATTTCATGCAGATCGACGCGCCGATCAACCCCGGCAACTCCGGCGGCCCCGCCTTCAACATGAGCGGCCAGGTGGTCGCCGTGAACACCGCGATCGTCTCGCCCACCGGCGGCTCGGTCGGCATCGGCTTCGCGATCCCCAGCCAGATCGCCGAGCCGATCGTCGCCGAGCTGCGCGGCAAGGGCCGCATGGACCGCGGCTGGCTCGGCGTCTCCGTGCCCGACCAGCTCGCGGGGCACGGCGCCGGCGTCACCCTGGCCGCGGTGGACCCGCAGGGACCCGCGGCCCGCGCCGGGCTGCACCGCGGCGACATCGTCACCGCGGTCAACGGCGACAAGGTGGACACCTCGCGCGGCCTGATCGGCGCGGTCTCGGCCATCAGCCCGGGCTCGGCGGCCAAGCTCGCGGTGCGGCGGGGCACGCAGACGCTCGACGTCGCCGTGACCGTGGGGCGGCGGCGCGAAGGCACGGAGTAGGCAAGCAGCAGGCAAGGCCGGGAAGGCCGGGGCTCTGCCCTGGACCCGCCAGGGGCAGCGCCCCTGGACCTGCATCCGATTGGGCCTGCGGCACCCATGCGGCATCCGGGGAAGGCCGATCAGGGGCAAGCCCCGTGCGGAAACGACTTGCCTAAGAGATGGGTTTCTAAAGGCCTCAGGCCTTTGGCGGGTCTGGGCGTAGCCTGCCAAAGGTTCCGACGACCCTCTTGGGTCGTTGGAATGGCAGGCGGAGGGAGAGCCCAGCCTTGCCTGCTCCAGCCAGGCACCCTGCGCGCCCGGTGTGGTAAGACGCCTCCGGAGACTCGCCTTTCGGCTGGCCGAGGATGCGGCCCTCGCCCTGCCTGCTCGATGCGGAAGGAACTGGACAGGTGCGTATTCTGCTGGTCGAGGACGACGCGACGGTGGCGGGCTTCGTCGCCAAGGGACTGCGCGAGGCGGGCCACGTGGTCGAGCACGCCGACAACGGCCGCGACGGCCTGTTCCTCGCCGCCGCAGAGGCGTTCGACGCGGTGATCCTGGACCGGATGCTGCCGGGCGGCATCGACGGCATCCGCATCCTCGAGACCCTGCGCGGCCAGGGCAACGTCACGCCCGTGCTCCTGCTCTCGGCCCTCGCCCAGGTGGACGAGCGCGTGGCCGGGCTCAAGGCCGGCGGCGACGACTACCTGACCAAGCCGTTCGCGTTCTCCGAGCTGCTGGCCCGGGTCGAGGCGATGACCCGGCGCGGCAAGAACGACGGCCCGCAGACCCGCCTCGCGGTGGCCGACCTGGAGATGGATCTGCTGTCGCGGCAGGTGAGGCGGGCCGGGCAGAAGATCGACCTGCAACCGCGCGAGTTCCGCCTGCTGGAGTACCTGATGCGCCACGCCGGGCAGGTGGTGACGCGCACCATGCTGCTCGAAGGCGTGTGGGACTACCACTTCGACCCGCAGACCAACGTGATCGACGTTCACGTCTCGCGGCTGCGGCAGAAGGTGGACCGCCCGTTCGGCGCGGCGCTGATCCAGACCGTGCGCAACGCCGGCTACATGCTGCGCCCGGAGTGACGCCGGAGGCTGTCGGGCTGACCGCGGGAACAGGCAAGGCCAGGAGCCCTGCTCCCAAGCCCGAAAGCGGGGAAAACCTCCCCCTTGGAGTCCTCTTGCTTAACGGGAGGGTTTCCAAAGGTCCCACGCTTGGAAGAGGGGGGCCTTTGGCGGGTCTGGGCGTAGCCTGCCAAAGGTTTCGACGACCCTTTTGGGTTGTTGGAATGGCAGGCGGAGGGAGAGCCCGGCCTTGCCTGCCTGCGCTCCACCTTCCAGCCCCCGCATGAGCCGCCGCTGGACGGTGCGCGGGCCGCGCTCGGCCGGCGTCCGGCTCGCCACGGTGTATGCCGGGCTGTTCGGGATGAGCGCGCTGGCGCTGGTGCTGTTCATCTGGTGGGCGACGGCGGGGCTGCTGGAGCGCCAGGTCGAGGCGACGATCCACGCCGACGCCCAGGGCCTGCTCGACCGCATCGAGGAGGGCGGCCTGCCGGCGCTGATCGGCAGCGTCCAGGACCGCATGTCCGAGGACGTGGACGACGAGACGCTCTACCTGCTGGTCGACGGCCAGGGCCGCCCCCTCGCCGGCAACCTGGAGCACTGGCCCGCCGCGGTCGACGCGGCCGGCGCCTGGTACGAACTGGTGGTGCAGCGCGCGGGCACCCGGACGCTGGCGGAGGTGGAACGCATCGACCTGCCCGGCGGCTTCCGCCTGCTGGTCGGGCGCGACGTGCGCACCCGCGCGACGTTGCGCCACCTGCTGGCCGAGGCGCTGCTCTGGGCGCTGGCGCTGGTGGCGGGGCTGAGCGTCGCGGGCGCGCTGGTGGTGCGCGGCCTGTTCCGGGGGATGCTGGCCGACGTGTCGAGGACCGCGGACGCCATCGCGGCCGGCGACCTGACGCAGCGCGTGCGCCCGTCCGGGCGCGGCGACGAGTTCGACCGCCTGGCCGAGACCATCAACCACATGCTCGACCGCATCGCCCGGCTGATGGACGGGGTGCGCCAGGTGTCCAACGCCATCGCCCACGACCTGCGCACGCCGATCGCGCGCGCCCGCGCCCGGCTGGAGGACGCGGCCCTGCACGCCGGCACGGACGGCGCGCTGCACGCCGCGGTGGAGCGCGCGGTGGCCGACCTGGACGGCGTGACCGCGGTGTTCCAGGCGCTGCTGCGCATCGCCGAGATCGAGGCCGGCTCGCGCCGCGCCGCCTTCGCCGCGTTCGACTGCGTGCCGGTGCTGCGCGACCTGGCGGAGCTGTACGGCGCGCTGGCCGAGGAACGCGGCCTGCTGCTGTTGCTCGACCTGGTGCCGGCGCTGTGGATCCGCGGCGACCGCGAGCTGCTGCAGCAGGCGGTGGCGAACCTGCTCGACAACGCCGTGAAGTTCTCCCGCGCCGGTGGCCGGGTCTGCCTGGCCGCGGACGCGGGGGCCGACGCGGCCGGCACGGCCCCCGGCTCGCCCGTCCCCGCGCTGCGGATCACGGTCCTGGACGGCGGCCCGGGCATCCCGGCGGGCGACCTGGACAAGGCGGCCGAGCGGTTCTTTCGCGGCGAGGCGGCCCGTCACACGCCCGGCTCCGGACTGGGCCTCGCCCTGGTGCAGGCGGTGGCGCAGCTTCACGGCGGCACGCTGCGGCTCGGCGACGCGGCGCCGGGGCTGCGCGCCACGCTGGTCCTGCCGGTGCTGGAGCAGGCGCCCGGGACCCAGGGCGCCGCGCCCACGCCGTCGCCGGGACGGCCCGCTCCCGCGCAGGCCGTCCCGGCGCCGGGCGCGGGTGGACACGGCTTCATGTCGTCCCCATCGGGCGTCAACCCGTGACGCGCCATCCTGCGGTGATGCGCGCCATCCCGCCGCTTGCCTGCCTCGTCGTGCTGAGCGTGGCCGGGCTCCAGGCCCAGGTGCCGCCGGTCGCCGTCACCACGGACACGCAGGAGTACTGCGAGCACATGATCGTGCGCGTCGAGACCTGCCCCGACCCCACCGCCGAGATGCGCCGCCTGCTGGATGAGGGCCGCCACCTGTGCGGGCGCGGCGAGGTGCGCGGCGGCATCATGCGCCTGCGCCGGGCCATGCTGCTGAGCCAGAGCCGCGACCGTACCGCGCCCGCCGACTGAGGTCTTAGGTCCTGCAAAGCAAGCAAGGTTGAGGCTCTGCCTCAAACTCCGCCAAAGGCTCGCCTTTGGAATCCACTACTTAGAGCGTTTTTTGTTTACTCGGACGCATACCCTGAGTTGGTGATGTAGTTGCGGCACTCGTTTGGCCTGAAGCGTTCGAGCAGGGTGGTGATGGTGGAGTGGAGGGTC